>Ga0169931_10000679_pt1 | contig 56418 bp, 60 predicted proteins | sample Kivu_15m_20L_FD_129675 | JGI IMG/M metagenome (GOLD analysis project Ga0169931, IMG submission 129675) | Freshwater microbial communities from Lake Kivu, Western Province, Rwanda to study Microbial Dark Matter (Phase II) - Kivu_15m_20L... | ecosystem: Environmental > Aquatic > Freshwater > Lake...
CCGTCGTCGTGCAGGGTTGCGGCTGCCGGGCGAGAGGCGGCTACGACGATCGTTTCGGTGCGCATGAAAGCGTGCAATTCAGCCGCAACATCGGGGGCCATGCGATGACGATGGATTTCCCAGTAGCGCATCGGCAGGCGCAGAAACTGCCGGCGTTCGTTCTCGGTCATGGCCTGCCACAGGCGTTGGGTATGCGGTCGTAGTGCCGCGAGTGCTGCACGCCAATCATCGTGACTGCGCACCCAGCGCAATACCTGCAACGGAGCGCGAAGCTCGGCGGGCAGCGTGGGTACGGGGCCGACGGCAGCGTGCTCAGCGGGCAGTAGACCGTGGCGTGAGTAGCCCCGAACCTGTGCGCCGCGCCGAGCGAGCGTGAGCGCAACGTCGACGAACGTGAGGCCCGTTCCGATACACGCAACATGCGCATCCGACGGAATCGCTGCGAGCGCACCCGGCAGCCACGGGTCGGCAATGACACGATCGCACGGTGGCAACCATTCCGGACGCGTCGGCTGGGCGTTGCCGGTGGCGATGACGACGTGGTCGTGACTGCGCTGCGTTGCATCGTCGAGGCTGAGCGTCGGCGGGGTCGTGGGCGCGAGGTCGAGCACCGACCGTCGGGAATGGTCGAGTAGGACGTGTGGCGCAGCATCGATCACGGCGTCGAGGGTGGTGCGCAGGTAGGTGGCGAATCGGTGGCGCGCCACGAAATCCGACTCGCGTACGCCGGCCCACGCCCGAAAGTGGTCGGGTTCCTCCGGCAGTGCGGTCATGCCCCCGGCGGGAACGTTGAGCAGGTGACCGTCGTCGTGGGTTGAGTAGGCAACACCCTCACCGAGCAACTCGCGCGGTTCATAGATCGTGATGTCGAGGGGCTCCGTCGCCGAGCGGGCGAGATGAAGTGCAACGAGAACCCCGGCGGCACCGCCGCCGATGATTCCGATCGACCGCGGGGTCAGGCCGCGGGTCCTGCTTGCGACCGCAGGCGTGCCGAGATGTCGTTGCACTCTTCGCAAATGTGCTGGGGGATGACACCCAGGCGCATGAGCCAGCCGAACATCACGCAACCGAGGCAGAAGGCGAACGCCGATTCGAGGAACGCTGCGCCGACGAGTCCGGCGATGACGATGCGCGATGCCGTCGGTTGATCGACGGCGACGAGCACGATCGCAGCGATGCCGAAGCTGAGTCCGACCGCCTGTGCGAATCGCTTCGGCGGACCCGGAACGAACTTGTGCTCCGTGCGGATGCGCGGCGTAATGACGCGGGTGGCGACGAGACCGAGCGGACTGAAGGCAGGTCCGGTCGTCACGCGGGCGAGGAAGCCATAGGTGAGGGCGGCAAGTAAGAAGACGTTGCCGGTGGCGACGTATGCGACGCCGAGCAGCACGGCGCCGGCGGCGACGATCCGCGCAGACGTTTCATTCACCGGATTTGGAAATGGAAAGCGCTTCGACACGACGACAAGTCTAGACCAAAGATGACCAGTAAAGTCACATTTCTAGACTCGGCACGATGGGCGATCTTGGACGCGATCTCGTCCTTGTCGCGCTCGCGGCGCTGACATCCGGAGTGGGTGCCCTCGGCGGAATCGGTGGCGCAGTCCTGCTCGTGCCGCTGCTCGTCGTCACCGGCACGCCCGTGGCGGAAGCGAGCCCGCTCGGACTCGTGTCGGTCATCGCGGCGTCACTGGCTGCGGCGAGCGGTCATCTGCGGGACGGCACCGTGAACCATCGTGCGGGGGTGCTGTCGGAAACCGCCGCAACGAGCGGCGCCATTGCCGGCGCACTGCTCGTCGGCATCTTTTCCGAACGCGTCCTGACCTGGTGCATCGCCATCGTCATCGTTGCCGCGGCGCTGATGAGCGGCCGGCGCAAGGGTGTGCGTTGGCATCCCGATGCGTCGTTGCGCGAGTCCGACGTGGGTGAACGGATCGGATCGATCGACGGGGCGTACGGCTTCAACGGCAACGTTATTCCATACCGGGCAAAGCACGTGCCGTTCGGTGTCGCTCTCATGGGCGTCGCGGGTTTCGTCACCGGTTTGGCCGGAGTCGGTGGAGGATTCATCAAGACGCCGATCACGAGCGAAGTGATGCACCTGCCCGTGAAGGTTGCCGCTGCGACGAGCACGTTCACGATCGGCCTCACGGCGTCGGTGGCGCTCGCCGTCACCGCCTTTCGCGGCTCGATCGACGTGAATGCGGCGGCACTCGTCGTGCTCGGTGCGATCACGGGCGCAAGCATCGGCTCACGCATCCAGAACAAGGTGTCACCCCCGGTCGTGCGCCGTGCGCTGTCCTTCATTCTCGTGGCGGTCGCCGTCGCATTGGTGACACGATCGTGACGCGCACCGATCACGCACAATTGGCTGCACAGCGAATCCTTGCGCGCATCAACGAGGTGATCGTGATCGGCATCACCCTCGCGGCACTCGTCGGAGTAATGGTGGGCGGGGAGTCGGGCAAGGTCGTCGATGCGGTCGTCATCGTCGTGCTGTGCATCGTCCCGTGGTTGCGGGTGGTGTGGCTCGTGGCACGATGGCGTCGAATCGGTGACATGCGTTTCGTCGTCGTCGGTGTGACGCTGCTCACGTTGACGGTCGTCGGTGTTGCACTCACTACGCTCGCCACGTGAGGAACGAGGGAGAAAAGCGATGATGTTTTTCCGTCAGTATTACCTGGCCTGCCTGTCGCACGCGTCGTACCTCATCGGCGACACCGGCACTGGTCGCGCCGTCGTCGTCGACCCCCAGCGTGACGTCGCACAGTACGTCGCCGATGCCGATGCCAACGGTCTGCGCATCGAACGCATCTTCGAAACCCACTTTCATGCCGATTTTCTTTCCGGCCATCTGGAGCTCCAGAAAGTCACCGGAGCCGACATCACGTTCGGTGTCGTCGGTGCCGATCGCACCGAGTTCCCCGTCGTTGCGATGAAGGACGGTGAGCGTCTCTCGCTCGGGTCGGTCATCCTCGAGGTGCGCGACACCCCCGGGCACACACCCGAATCGATTTCCATCGTGGTGTACGACGGCAGCGACACGCCCTACGGCGTGCTCACCGGCGACACGCTGTTCATCGGTGACGTCGGCCGCCCCGATCTGCTCTCCGCGTTCGGGGCCAGCGCCGAAGACCTCGGTCGCCAGTTGTACCACTCTTTGCACCACAAGTTGCTCACGTTGCCCGACACGACCAAGGTGTACCCGGCGCACGGCGCCGGTTCGGCATGTGGCAAGAACCTGTCGACCGAGACCGTGTCGACGATCGGCGAGCAGCGTCGCACCAACTACGCACTCGCGCCCATGTCGGAGGACGAGTTCGTCAAGGTCGTGACCGAGGGGCAGGCAGCCGCGCCGCTGTACTTTTCCTTCGCCGCCGTGCGCAACCGCCTGAAGCGCGACGTCTTTGACGAATCGACCGGCACCACCATGCTGACGATCGACGAGGTGTTTCGCGCGCAGCAAGAGGGTGCCGTCATCATCGACACGCGAGAGCCCGCCGAATTCGCACTCGGGCATCTGAAGGGTTCGATCAATGTCGGGCTCAGTGGCAGGTTCGCCGAGTACTCGGGCGAGGTCGTCACGTCCGAGACGCCGATCATTCTGGTCTGCCCGGTCGGAACCGAGGACGAAGCGCGCATCCGTCTCGGACGCATCGGATTCGACAAGGTTCTCGGTGCGTTGGACGCGCCCGAAGTTGCATTCGTCAACAATCCCGACAGCGTCGTTCAGGCCTCGCGTCTCACCGTCGAACAGTTGCGCCAGCGTCGCGAGGCTCTGTCGAACGTGCAGGTCATCGACGTGCGCGGCCCCGGTGAAACCGAAGCGGGCGTCATTCCCGGCGCGCATCTCATTCAGTTGCCCCAGTTGGTGACGCGTCTCGGCGAACTCGATCCGCAGGCCCCGACGGTCGTGTACTGCGCCGGTGGATATCGGTCGAGCATTGCGGCGAGCACGCTGCGACAGCGCGGTTTCGCCGACGTCTCCGACGTCATCGGTGGCTTCGGTGCATGGCAGGCCGCAGCGACCGAGGCGTCGCCGCGATGAACGCAGCGTCGACGCAGCACGTCGTGGTGGTCGGTGCATCGCTGGCCGGCCTGCGCACGTGCGAGGCGCTGCGCCAACAGGGGTTCACCGGGAAAGTGACGCTCGTCGGTGATGAGCCCGATGCGCCGTACAACCGTCCGCCGCTGTCGAAGAAGTTCCTCGCCGGCGCCTGGGGCGAAGACCGGCTCGTGCTGCGCCGTGCCGACGACTATGCGCCGCTCGACCTCGTGCAGAAGTATGGCGTTGCCGCCGTCGGACTCGATACGGGCCGTAAGGTCGTGCGTCTGGCCGACGCTGCCGAGCTCGCTTACGACGCCGTCGTCGTCGCGACGGGATGCGCGGCGCGAACACTGCCGACGTTTCCGCTCGGGCCGCGTGTTCATCAGTTGCGTACGGTCGCCGATGCGCGGCGACTGGCGCCGTTGCTCGTCGACGGTGCACGCGTCGTCATCCTCGGGGCAGGTTTCATCGGCCTGGAAGTCGCGGCGACCGCCGTGGAGAAGGGGTGCCGGGTGACGGTGCTCGAGGGCCAGCCTGCCCCGCTCGTGCGCTCGATTGGCGCATCGCTGGGATCCCGCATTGCCGAGATGCACCGCACGCACGGTGTCGATGTGCGCTGCGGTGTCAGCGTGAAAGGTCTTGTCGGCGGCGGCACTTCGTCGGCCGGTGACGTCACCGGCGTCGAGTTCGCCGACGGCAGCACGCTCGATGCGGATGTCGTTCTCGTCGGTGTCGGTGCCGTGCCGAACGTGCAATGGTTGGCCGACTCGGGCCTCACCGTGCAGGACGGTGTGGTGTGCAACGAGTATCTGCAGGCCGATGGCGACGTCGTGTTTGCGGCCGGAGACGTCGTGCGCTGGCCGAATTTGGTATTTCCCGAGGAATCGACGATGCGCGTCGAGCACTGGACGAACGCCACCGAGCAGGGTGTCGCCGTCGCCCGGAACGTCATTGCCCGGCTCGGCGGTCAACCGCTCACGGCGTTTTCCACTGTGCCGTTCTTCTGGAGCGACCAGTTCGACTTTCGCGTGCAGTTGATGGGCCGAGCTTCGGGCGACGACGATACGACGGTAATCGAGGGCGATCTCGACTCTGATGTGTTCGCCGTGGCGTTTTGGCGCGCCGGAGTCATCCGTGGTGTGCTCGGTGTCGGCACACCGAAACTCGTCATTGGTGCGAAACAGTTCGTCGCGCGCCGCGCCACGCTCGACGAGACCATCGCCGGACTCGTGGGCTGAGCGATCATGCAAAACGTTCTCGTCATCCCCGGCAGTCTCCGCGCCGCATCATTCAGCGCGGCTCTGGCGCGTGCCGTGTGCTCACTTTGCGTCGACGGAGTCGAGACCGAGTACTTCGATGCGGTTCGCGATCTTCCGATCTACGACCAGGATCTCGATCACGATCCGTTGCCGCCGGCTGCGGCGCAATTGCGCGAGCGGATCACCGCCGCCGACGGGCTCTTCATCGTGACACCCGAGTACAACTACAACATTCCGGGCGGACTGAAGAATGCCGTCGACTGGGCGTCTCGTCCGTTCGCCGCACATTCGCTGCTCGACAAGAAGATCGCCGTCGTCGGCTGTTCGCCGGGCACGCGCGGTGGCAAGGCGTCGGTCGATTACCTGCGCTCGGTGCTCCCGCAGTTGAAAGCACACCTCGTCGGACCCGAAGTGCTCATTCCTGCAGTAAACACGCTCGTCGACGGCAACGGTACGGTCGATGCGTCGGTGTGCGACCGACTGCGCAACGTTCTCGCCGCGTTCATCGGCTGATTTCTTTGGCTCACACCACTCGACAGGTGATGACGGCCGAGCCTGCTACGAGAGGTCGCTGCTGACGAGGCGCAGAAACTCACTGCGGGTCACCTCGTGCCGGAAGGCACCGTCGAAGGCCGACGTCGTGGTGACCGAGTTCTGTTTCTCGACGCCACGCATCATCATGCACAAGTGCTTGGCCTCGACGACGACGGCAACACCGAGCGGGTCGAGAGCGGTGCGGATGGCATCGCGAATCTGATGGGTGAGTCGTTCCTGCACCTGCAGCCGGCGCGCACAGGCATCGACGACGCGTGCAACCTTCGACAGTCCGGTGATGTAGCCGTTGGGAATGTACGCGACGTGCGCCTTGCCGAAGAACGGGATCATGTGGTGCTCGCACATGCTGTACATCTCGATGTCCTTGACGACGACCATCTCGGCGACTTGCTCCTCGAAGCGGGCGCTCTGCAGGATTGCGACCGGGTCGATGTCCATTCCCTGTGTGAGGAACTGCATCGCCTTCGCCACACGCTCGGGGGTCTTCAGCAGACCTTCGCGCTGCGGGTCCTCACCGATGAGCCCGAGGATGTTGCGGTACGCAGATGCGAGACCATCCGTCGTGTTCTGGTCGTATTGATGGACGAGCTTGTACGCCATGGCTGCCTTTCGGTGCGTTACGTCCCGCCGTGAGCGGGGTAGTGGACGAAGTTGCGCGGCGTCTCGCCGAGCGTGATGTGCAGGTCGAGATGGCCGGCGAGATGCGGTCGAATCAGGTCGTGGATGACGATGGCGATGTTCTCGGCCGTCGGGTTGACGTTGCGGAACTCGGGAACGTCGACGTTGAGGTTCTTGTGGTCGAGGCGGTCGAGGACTTCGCGCTTCACGATCGCGCTCAGATCACCGAGGTCGATGACGTAGCCGATGACGGGGTCGAGGGGTCCGGTGACGCGCACGATGAGTTCGTAGTTGTGGCCGTGGAACGACGGGTTGTTGCACTTGCCGTAGATCCGGCTGTTGTCGGCGTCGCTGAGCGCCGGATTGTGGATGCGGTGCGCCGCATTGAAGTGCTCGTGCCGTGTGACGGCAACAAGGGGCGCACCCGTCGTCGATGCCATTGAGATTTAGGCTACGAGACGATCTTCACGCCGCCACCGGGATGAGTGGTGATCCAGCGTTGTACGTCGTGCACCGCCGCGGGGGCGGGTACGGCGAGCACCCAGCCCGTGGCCGAATCGTGACGCCCATCAATGACATCGAGGATCACACGTGCAACGTCGTGGGGCAGCAATGCCGATGCCTTGCCGTCGACCGGCGGGAGCGAATCGGGCAGCAGGCGCCGGTGCAGCGGAGTATCGACGACCCCGGGAGCGATCGTGAACGCACGCACGTGGGCATCGGCACCCTCGGCTGCGGCGACGACGGTGAGCAGATGCAGTCCCGCCTTGCTCGCCGCGTAGGCGAAGAAGCCGGGGAACGGATCGAGTTGTGCGAGTGACGACACGTTGATGATGCAGCCCGCGCCCTGTTGCACGAACGTCGGCCACAGCGCATGAATGGCCGCCGCCGGTGCGGCGAGATTGAGGTCGAGCGTCTGCGCGAATCGTTCCGGTGTCGTGTCGGGGATCGTCGCAATCTCGGCAGTGCCCGCGTTGTTTACGAGCACGTCGATGCGACCGTGCTTCGAGGCGACGTTCTGCAGAGATGTGACGAGCAGTGAGTGGTCGGTGACGTCGAGGACGACGGGCTCGAACCGCTCGCCGAGGGAGATCCGCATGCCCCGCAGCGCGATGTCGGAGCGGGCGATGCCGATGACGGTGTCGCCGCGCGCCACGAGTGCCTCGCACACGGCCGCACCGATGCCCGACGATGCCCCGGTGACGACGGCGATCATCGACGGTGTCGCCTAGGCGCCGTCGCCGGTCTCATAGAACGAGTGTTCCACGCCCACACGACGCTCGCGGCGATGAGCGTAGATCGCTGCGCCGACGGACATCACGGCGATCGCGAAGAGCACAACGGTCGTGACGGAGCCGTCGACGTCGTTGCCGCGCAGCAGCGTGCGTGCGTTCGTCAGCACGACGACACCGCCGATGAGCGCGCCGAACGGTGCGTGCGGCAGGCGACCGGCGAGGAATGCGGCGAACGGTGCCATGAGTACGCCGCCGAGGAGGAGACCCGCGACGACTTCCCAGTCGACCCCTGTCGTTGCCGCGCCGACGAGGAATCCCGCACTCGCAGATACGGCGACGAGGAATTCGGCGGCACTGACCGTACCAATCACGGTTCGGGGGTGCGAATTGGTGATGGTGAGCAGTGTGGGGGTTGTAATTGGTCCCCATCCGCCACCTCCTGACGCGTCGACGAATCCGGCGACTGCACCCAGAGGAACGAGCGCGGCAGAACGAGGACGTCGCGCAAGCGAACCGATCGCACGAAAGCCGAGCCCGAAGCGAAGGAGCAGCACTAGTCCAAGAACGATGAGCAGTGCTGCCATCCACGTTCTGGCGCTGGTAAGGGAAAACCGCGAAAGCAATGTCGCGCCGATGAATGCGCCCGCGGCACCGGGTACGCCGATGCGCAGTGCGATACCCCAGTCCACATTGCGAGCCCGCCAGTGCGAAGCTCCGGACGCAAACGTCGTGCCGAGTTCGGCGAAGTGCACGGCGGCCGATGCCGCAACGGGGGTCGACCCGACGGCAACGAGCAAACTGCTCGACGTCACACCGAACGCCATTCCGAGCGTCCCGTCGATGAGTTGCGCGATCGCTCCGATGAGCAGAAAGACGACGATCGCCACGACGGTTCACGGTAATCTCGGTGCGACAGGGAGGGCGACATGCACGCTGAACAACGGGAACGAATGCGCTCGGGCAAGGGTTTCATCGCCGCGCTCGATCAGAGCGGTGGCAGCACGCCGAAGGCGCTGAAGTTGTACGGCATCAGCGACGGATCCTGGAAATCCGACGAGGAGATGTTCGACCTCATCCATGCGATGCGCACGCGCATGATGACGAGTTCGGCGTTCGACGGTCGTCGCGTGCTCGGAGCGATCCTGTTCGAGGGCACCATGGATCGCACCGTCGACGGTCTGGGTAGCGCCAACTATCTGTGGTCGAAGAAGAGCGTCGTGCCGTTCGTGAAGGTCGACCAGGGTTTGGCTGACGAAGCCGACGGCGTCCAGATGATGAAGCCCCTCACGAAGCTCGACGGGTTGCTCGATCGAGCCGTGCAGAACGGCATCTTCGGCACGAAGATGCGTTCGGTCATTGCGCATGCACACCCTGCGGGGATCAAGAACGTCGTCGCCCAGCAGTTCGACGTCGGCCGCAAGATCCTCGCCCGTGGTCTCGTGCCGATCATCGAACCCGAAGTCGACATCAAGAGTGCGACGAAGGCCGAAGCAGAGAGGATCCTGCACGACGAACTGCTCGCCGAGCTCGATCGTCATCCCGCGTCGGACCCCGTCATGCTCAAGCTCACGTTGCCGACCGAAGCCAACTTCTACGCGCCGCTCGTTGCACACCCGAGCGTCTTGCGGGTCGTGGCGTTGTCGGGTGGCTATTCGCGCGAGGAGTCGAACCGCTTGCTCGCGCTGAACAACGGGGTGATCGCGAGTTTCTCCCGCGCGCTCACCGAAGGTTTGTCGGCGCAGCAGTCCGATGCCGACTTCGATCGCACGCTCGACGCGACGATCGTAGGCATCTACCAGGCGTCCCTGACGTAACTGGCGACCGCGCAGCTCGTGCCCTCAAGCGCTCGCCTCGACGAATCGGGCCTCACACTTCACCGTTCAATCGGCGCATGCTTGGCCGGTGCCTGTCGACGCGAGCTACGAATTACTCGCGCCGAGATCACCGCGGTCAGCACCGCGACGGCACGCGACGTGAGCCGGGGATTGTTCATTCGGGTAATGGGCACGTACCTGTGGCCGACGATCGCGATGGGGTGGTTCACCCGCCGCAAGATGCGCAAGCGGTGGGCGTGGGTGTGGCTGGTGCCGAATCGCGAGATCGTCGTCATCGAAACCTCGCGAGATCGGCCGTCGCTCGTCGCCGTGCCACGCGACTGGTTCGGGGCCGACGGCTTCAGCCATTGACCTTGTCCGGGGCATCCACCAGTCTGTGCCCTTGGTCGTGTATAATTGTCGCATGACACCGACGCGCATTCTCCGAGTCACGACATTGCTGGCCGCAGGGGCGAGTCTCGTCCTCAGCGTCTGGTTGTACTTTGCGAACGGCAGCTCGGTTGACGACAAACTCAGCGGAATCTTCGTCGGCACCTGGGTTCCGTCAATTCTCGCGCTCGGGGCGTTCCTCGTCTCGGCGCGCAACAGGGAGGGATGAGATGAGCCAGGGGACACTCTTCGCCTTTGGCTGCGTGATTTTCTTCATCGTCGCAACAGGGGGCTTCCTGTTCGCGATGATGTCCGTGCGTGAGGCAGCCGACAAGTCCCGACCCGGTTCCCGTTAACGCCTGAAGACGCGTGCGCCCCGCGCGAACGACATTGGAGCGGGTGACGGGAATCGAACCCGCATAGCCAGCTTGGAAGGCTGGAACTCTAGCCATTGAGCTACACCCGCGAGGGCTCTCATGCTACCGATCAATCAGGTTTGCAGGCTCTTCACCTGCAGGAACTCCTCGAAACCGTACGGACCCATCTCGCGACCGACGCCCGACTGCTTGTAGCCACCGAAGGGTGCATTCGGGTTGAAGCCGCCGCCGTTGATCTCGATCTGTCCGGCACGAATGCGCGATGCAATCGACCGGGCACGGTCGGAAGTCGCCGCCCACACGCCGCCGGCGAGACCGTACACCGTGTCGTTGGCGATGCGTACCGCATCCTCTTCGTCGTCGTACGGCATGATGCACAACACCGGACCGAAGATTTCCTCTTGTGCGATATTCATCTTTGGCGTGACATTGCTGAATACCGTCGGCTGCACGTAATAGCCCGAGGTCTTGCCGGGTGGGATGTCGGCACCGCCGACGAGCAGCTTTGCGCCCTCGTCAATGCCCGTGCGGATGAAACCACGAACCCGATCTTGTTGCGCGGCTGATGCAAGCGGCCCGAGCTGCGTGTCGGGCGCGAACGGATCACCGACGGTCATCTTCTCCGCAGCGGCAGTGGCGACGGCCTCGGCTTCGGCGAGCCGCGAACGGGGCACGAGCATGCGGGTGAGCGCCGAACACGTTTGTCCGCTGTTGAGGAATGCCTTGCCGACTCCCGAACTCACGGCCTTGGCGAACGTGTCGGCATCGAGGTCGTCGCAGATGACGTTAGGCGACTTACCACCGAGTTCGAGCGCGACCTTCTTCATCGTTTCGGCAGCGACCGCGGCAACGCGCTTGCCGGCACGAGTTGATCCGGTGAACGACACCATGTCGACGCGCGGGTGCGCGGCAATCGCTTCGCCGACGACGGGTCCGGTGCCCGTCACGAGATTGAACACCCCCTTGGGTAGACCGGCTGCGTCGATCACCTCGGCGAGGATGAATGCGTCGAGCGGCGCCACCTCGCTGGGCTTCAGCACGACGCAGCATCCGGCGGCGAGGGCGAACGCGACCTTGCCGGCGATCTGGTGCAGCGGATAGTTCCACGGTGTAATGCAGCCGACGACTCCGATCGGCTCGCGCACGACGACGGAGTTGCCGATCGTGCGCTCGTATTCGAACGACGTCGCGATGGTGGCTGCCTGGCGGAACGAGTTGACCGGTAACCCCACCTGAATCAGCTGGCTGAGGATGTGCACCATGCCCGTTTCGCGCGACATGACGTCGGCGAGCTCGGCTGTGCGGGCGGTGAGACCGTCGGCGATCTTCGTCAGCCACTCGGCACGTTGCGCCGGTGCGAGTGCGGACCACGCGGGAAATGCCGCTGCTGCTGCATGCACGGCTCGATCGACGTCGCTGGCGTCGCAGATCGGAATGCGCGCCATCACGCTGCCGTTGCTCGAGTCAAAGACGTCGAGAGTGCCCTTGCCATTCGGTGTCGTCCACGTGCCGTCGACGTAGATGGTGTCGCGTGTGATCATGGCGTCACCCTAATTGTCGGCGGTTGGGCGGGGTTGCGCCCCCGCTTCGGGCGCGGGCCTAGCGTGGGGCACATGAGTGACGCCATTTTGGACGTCGATCTGCTGGCATTCGAGCGCGGCGATGCGGTCCGCAAGCGGGCAATCGTCGACGGTGTCATGCGCAGCCTGGCGACCGGGTTCGTCTATTCGTCGCACGACTTGTCGGAGAACCTGCTCGACACCACCTACGGCATGTTGCAGGAGTTCTTCACCAAGACGACCGAAGAGAAGCGGCGATACATCGCTGCCGGCGCCAACGGTCAAACCGGCTACACGGGTGTGCTCGTCGAAACTGCCGAATCGAGCGACAAGCCCGACTGGAAAGAGATGCTCAACTGGGGTCGCGAGTTGCCCGCCGGACACCCGATGAAGCGCAAGTACCCGCAGGCGTATCCCGACCAGTTGTTGCCCGAGGCGGCGGTGCCGGGTATCACCAAGGTGCTCGATGAATTCCACGATGCGATGTACGACTTGCAGAGTCGGTTCCTGCGGATCATCGCGGTTGGCCTCGGTTGCCACGCAAGTTTCTTCGACGCCATGGTGCAGGACGGCTGCACGCTCAACCGGGCCATTCGCTATCCGAGCATGAAGAATGCCCCGGCCGGCGGCCATGTGTGGGCCGCGGCCCATGGCGACATCAATCTCATCACCGCACTTCCGCGTGCTACGGCCAAGGGATTGCAAGTCGAGCATGAGGGGCGTTGGATCGATGCATTGCCGCCCTCCGGGCACGTCATCTTGAACACCGGAATCATGCTCGAACGTCTGACCAACGGCATCATTCCGGTGGGTTGGCACCGCGTCGTTGCCGACCCCGACTTTGTCGGCGAGCGGTACAGCATCGTTCAGTTCCTGCACCCGACGCCGGCAACGATCCTGTCGCCGTTGCCGACGTGCGTGACGGAGAAGAACCCGTTGCGGTTCACAACGATGTCGGCTGCCGACGCTCTCGACGAAGTGATCTACCGGATCAACCTGGTCGAAGACGGCCGTCGGGTGTAGCGCCGCGTGCGCATCGGCATCATCACCGGAGGAGGTGATTGTCCGGGACTCAATGCGGTGATTCGCGCCGTCGTGCGCAAGGCGCACGGTGTGCTCGGTCATGAAGTGATCGGCTTCTACGACGCCTGGGACGGGCTCCTCGAGCACCGGTACGAACTGCTCGATCTCGCGTCGGTGCGCGGGATCCTTCCCCGCGGTGGCACGATCCTCGGAACACGTCGCGGCAGCCCGCTCGACCGATCCGACGGCGTCGATCGTACAAAAGAGGCGATCTCTGCGTTGCGGCTCGACGCGCTCATCGTCGTTGGGGGCAACGGATCGCTCACCGTCGGTGCGATCCTTGCTGATGATCACGGATTGCCGATCGTCGGCGTACCGAAGACAATCGACAATGACGTCGTCGGTACGGATGCGACCTTCGGTTTTCATACTGCGGTTCAAATCGCCAGCGATGCCATCGACCGTTTGCATACGACCGCTGAGAGTCACGACCGGGTGATGATCGTTGAAGTGATGGGTCGTGATACGGGGTGGATCGCCCTCCACGCAGGAATCGCCGGTGGCGCCACGGCGATTGTCGTCCCCGAAGTTCCCTTCGACGTCTCGGAAGTCGCCGACACCGTGGCGCGTCGCCACCACCGCGGTCGCTACGCATCGGTGCTCGTCGTTGCCGAAGGTGCCAAGCCCCGCTCGGGAACGATGGCAATGCCGACTCCACCCGTCGATTCCCTCGGTCGAGAGATATACGGCAATGTGATGCACTCGGTCGCGTATGCAATGGCCCCGGAGATTGCACGTCTTACCGGATACGAGGCGCGGGTGGTGCAACTCGGCCACGTGCAGCGCGGCGGCACACCGACGGCTTACGACCGCATCCTGTCGACGCGGTTCGGGTTGGCCGCCGTTGATGCGGTCGTCGAAAACGCATGGGGTGACATGGTCGTTCTGCGATCGGCACGCATCGAGCGCGCGCGCATGGCGCTGACGCGTGGGCACTCGCGGAGTATCGACCTCGAGTTGTTCAGTGATGTTGCGTCGACATTCTTCGGCTGAAACCAAACTCAGTTCGGTGGCCCGAACTGAGTTGTTGACTCGTCAGTTCGGTGGCCCGAACTGAGTTGTTGACTCGTCAGTTCGGTGGCCCGAACTGAGTTGTTGACACGTCAGTTCGGTGGCCCGAACTGACGGTCTCCCGCGTCGCCGAGTCCGGGAACGATGAAGGCATTCTCGTTGAGGTGACTGTCGACCGATGCGGTGACGATGTGCAAGTTGAGACCCGTCGATTCGAGATGGCGGATACCCTCGGGCGCTGCGAGCACGCAGGCAACGATGATCGCGCCTGCAGCACCTCGGGATGCGAGCAAGGTGCACCCGTGGGCGAGTGATCCCCCGGTGGCGAGCATCGGGTCGAGCACGATGCACGTGCGACCGCCAAGATTCGACGGCAACTTCGCCACGTATTCACTCGGTTCGTGGGTGTGCTCGTCGCGCTGCACCCCGACGACCGCGATATCGGCGTCGGGGAGCAACTCCATCGCCGCGGGCAACATGCCCAGCCCGGCGCGAAGAATCGGCACGAGCACCGGGCGGCTCGTCAACATCGCCCCCTTCGTCGTTGCCAACGGTGTCGTCACGCTCCGTTCGGTAACGGGAACGTGCTTCGTCGCCTCGGCGACGACAACGAGCGACAACCGTCGCATCTCGGCGCGGAACATCTGGTTCGACGTGTCCTGGTCACGCAGGTGAGTGAGAGCTTCTTGCGCGACGGGGTGAGAGACGATTGTGACGGTGACGGGCATGGCCACCATGATGCCCGATTATCGCGTCGCGCCCCGAACTAGCCTCGGCGCGTGTCGGGCGACGTCCTCATCGAAACGGTGCGTGACCGGCAGGGTGCCGAGCTGGTCGGAATGCTGTTCGACGATGTGTGGGGGGTGAAGGACATGGTCCCCACGGAACTCATCATCGCCGTCACCCACACCGGCGGCTATGCCTCGCTTGCGCGCATCGACGGCACGCTTGTCGGCGCCGCATTCGGCTTCTTCGCCCACGTCCACGGCGCCCGGGCGTCTTTGCACTCGCATGCAACTGGTGTCGTTGCCCGGGCGGCGAACCGCGGTGTGGGAGAGGCGCTGAAGTTGCACCAATGGCATTGGGCGAGGGAGCACGATCTCGAGATGGTGACGTGGACCTTCGATCCGCTCGTACGCCGCAACGCATACTTCAACCTGGTGAAACTCGGTGCGAAGGTGATCGGCTATCACGAGGATTTCTACGGAACCATCCACGACGGCATCAACGCGGGCGAACGCACCGACCGCCTCATGGTGTCGTGGCACGTCGGCGATGTCGTTCCACGTGGCGACTACGTCGAACCCGGCGCAAGAGCAACGTTCGTCGACACGCCACAGGACATCGAGTCGATGCGGCTCTCGGACAGGCGCGGCGCACACGAGTGGCGCACGCGACAGCGCGAGCAGTTGCGTCAGTGCTTCGCCGACGGCTGCACCATTGTCGGGCTCGATCGCGATGGTCGCTACGTGACGGAAAGGCCGGCGTGACAATGTCGAAGATCGAGGCAATCGAGATCCGTCGCGCACGGATCGATCTCGTCGCTCCGTTCCGTACGTCCTTTGGCACCCAGACGTATCGCGACCTTCTCTACATCCACGTGCGGGGAAGCGCAGCCGACGGATGGGGGGAGTGCGTTGCGATGAGCGACCCGCACTACTCCAGCGAATGGGTCGACGGGTGCGAAGAGGTCATCCGTCGATTCCTCATTCCGCTGATCGACGCGGACACGACCGCTGAATCATTCGTCCATCGGGCACGCAACATCCGCGGCAATGCCATGGCGAAAGCAACCGTCGAGGCGGCCCTGCTCGACCACCAGTTGCGCGCCGCGGGAGTGTCGCTCGCTTCGTATCTGGGTGCTTCGCAGTCGCGCGTCGTCAGCGGTGTGTCGGTGGGAATCCAGCCGACGATCGATGCGCTGCTCGGCGTCGTGCGCGGATACCTCGACGACGGATACGTGCGCATCAAGTTGAAGATCGAACCCGGCTACGACGTCGAGCCGGTGCGGGCGGTACGACGCGAGTTCGGTGATGATCTGATGCTGCAGGTCGACGCAAACGCTGCCTACTCGGTTGACGATGCAGCGCATCTCGCAAAGCTCGATGCGTTCGACTTGTTGCTCATCGAACAGCCACTCCCCGAGGAGGACGTCGTCGGTCACGTCGGGGTAGCGCGTGCCATGCGCACGCCCGTGTGTCTCGACGAGTCGATCACGAGTCTCGAAGTCGCACGCGGCGCACTCGACATCGGTGCGTGCAGCATCATCAACATCAAGCCGGGACGCGTCGGCGGCTATATCGAGGCGCGCAAGATCCACGATCTGTGTCTCGACCGCGGCGTTCCCGTGTGGTGCGGAGGCATGCTCGAAACCGGTGTGGGTCGCGCGGCAAACCTGGCACTCGCTGCGTTGCCGGGCTTCACGCTTCCGGGCGACACCTCGGCTTCGGCTCGCTACTTCCGACGTGACGTGACGACTCCGTTCGAGCTGCACGATGGTTGTCTCGACGTTCCGACAGGCCCAGGCATCGGCGTGCAGCCGATCATGGAGGTCCTCGACGCAATGACGACGCGAACGGATGCGGTGCGAATCTCCCACTGACCGAATCCGGCAACCTAGCCCGGGTTCAATGGCGACTCTGCACCACGGGGATGGTCGGGAAGGGGGGACTTGAACCCCCGGCCTCCTGGTCCCAAACCAGGCGCGCTACCAACTGCGCCACTTCCCGTCTCTGTGAGTGTACGGAAACCCCGCTGGGGTCGACGGAAAATCGCGCGTCAAGCGCGGCGTGCGGCGCGGCGCGACTCCTTGTCGAGTCGCTTCTTCGTGCGGCCGATCGCCGTGATGTTGCGGTGATCGAGATCACCCAACTCGATGCCGTTGTCGAACAGCACGCGGTAGCGCTGCCACTGGAAACCGTTGGCGAGGATGACGCGACCCTCCGTTCCGAGCGGAACGTCGGTGAGGTCGATCGATGCGGCGACCCGATCACCGATGCGCAAATCGATCTGCCCCTCGTGCGGGTTGGCGAGTGCATGCGGCTTCCAGAACGGCATGGGCTCATTCTGTCACACGGATAGCCTTCGTCTCCCCATGCAGAGCACCGTCGAAGCCCTCGAGGGCAACAAGATCCGCATCAACGTGAGCATCGATGACGTTGAATTCGAGCGAAACGTCGAAGATGCATTCCGCAAGTTGGCGCGCCAGGTTCGCGTACCGGGCTTCCGACCGGGCAAGGCCCCGCGCCGCGTGCTCGAGGCGCAACTCGGTGACGAAGGTCGCCGCGCCGCACGCGCGCAAGCCATCGAAGATGCCGTGCCGATGTACCTCACGCAGGCCGTGCGAGAGCATCGCATCGATCTCATCGCCTCGCCGAAGGTCGACCACGTTCGCGGCGAAGAAGAAGGCACGGTTTCTTTCCACGCCGAGTGCGAGGTGCGTCCCACCGTCACCGTGCCCGGCTATGGCGGTCTGCAGGTCGAACTTCCGTCGCTCACGGTTGGTGATGCCGAAGTCGACGAAGCGGTGACGACCGAGCGCAAGCGACACGGGACGCTCGTCGACGTTGTACGCGCCATCGCCGCGGGCGACCAGGTCACGCTCGATCTCACCGGTGTGCGCGACGCAACGCCGGTTCCCGGACTCAACGTCGAGGGCTGGTTGTACGAAGTCGGTCGCGGATGGGTGTCGAAAGAATTCGACGCGAAGATCACCGGTGCAAAGCTCGATGAAACGCTCACTTTCTCCGACGTGCCGAACGGAGACGAGAAGCCCGCCGATTTCACGGTGACGGTGCGCAAGATCCAGGAATTGAAACTCGCCGATCTCACCGACCAATGGGTGTCGGACACGTTCGGCGAGTTCGACACCGTTGACCAGTGGCGCGCGTCGTTGCGCGAGCGATTCGCAGCGATGAAGCTGAATCAGGTGCGCTCCGTCGTCATTGATCGCGTCACCGACGAACTGGCGAAACTCGTCGAGATCGAGCTGCCCGAGGCAATGGTCGAAGGTGACCTGAACGGTCGCGCCCGTGGCACGATCGAGCAGTTCCAACGCCAGGGCATCGCTCTCGAGCAGTTCTTGCAGATCACCGGTCAGACGATGGATCAATTCGTCGAACAGTTGCGCGACCAGTCGCGCAAAGCCGTCCGGGTCGATCTCGCACTTCGCGCCGTGGCGGCGTCGGAGAACCTCGACGCCGACGACATCGACGTCGACGTCGAGCTCGAGCGAATCGCCGCGCGTTCGAACGTGAAAGTGAACCGGGTGCGCAAGCTGTACCAACGCAACGACGCCATCGACGACCTCAAGGCACAGATCCGCAAGTCGAAGGCGCTCGATTGGCTGCTGCACAACGTGAAGTACGTCGATCCCGACGGCACGGCGGTTGCCAACGACACCGTGCTCGGCGAGCGGGGAATCGACATCGACTCGTCAGCCGACACGGGCGCAACCGGGCAATCCGCCACTTCGCAGGACCCCAGCGGTACGGTGGATGACGAAGCCGACGACGCATGACCACGGCGGGTTTCTTTCCATCATGAACTTCAGCAACTATTACGTCCCCAACGTCACCGAGACGACGAGCCGCGGTGAGCGGGTGTACGACCTGTACAGCCGTCTGCTCAAGGAGAACATCATCTTCCTGGGCACGCCGATTGACGACACCATCGCCAACCTCATCTGCGCACAGCTCATCCATCTCGAGAGCGAGAATCCCGACAAGGACATCAACGTCTATATCAACAGTCCGGGTGGCGACATCACGGCGCTTTTCGCCATCTACGACACCATGCAGTTCATCAAGAACGACGTGGCGACAATCTGCCTCGGACAGGCAGCGTCGGCGGCGGCTGTTCTCCTCGCCGCCGGCACGAAGGGCAAGCGTCTCGCCTTGCCGCATGCGCGAGTGCTCTTGCACCAGCCTTACGGTCAGGTCGGATACGGACAGGTCACCGATCTCGAGATCGCCGCGCGTGAGATCCTCCGCATGCGCGAACTTCTCGAGGAAATCCTCGCCAGGCACACCGGCCAGGCCGTCGAGCGCATCCACAAGGACACCGATCGTGACTTCGTCATGGAGGCCAACGAGGCCCTCGAGTACGGCATCATCGACGAAATCATCAGTTCACGGACATTGGTTGACCGCAGCGGACCGATTCGCTAGGAGATAGGTGTGGCTAAATTCGGCGACACCGCTGAGCTGGTGAAGTGTTCCTTCTGCGGCAAGACGCAAAAGCAGGTGAAGAAGCTCATCGCCGGTCCGTCGGTGTACATCTGCAACGAGTGCATCGATCTCTGCAACGACATCATCGAAGAGCAGCCCGCGGACTCGCGCGGCCCCACGCTCGACCACGTACCGCATCCGCGGGACATCCGCGCATTTCTCGACGATTACGTCGTCGGACAGGAGCCGGCAAAGAAAGTGCTGTCGGTGGCCGTTTTCAATCACTATCGCCGGATCAACTACATGCGCTCGGGTCGCGTGCGACGCGACGACGTCGAGTTGCAGAAGAGCAACATTCTTCTGCTCGGGCCCACGGGCTGTGGCAAGACCCACATGGCGCAGACCCTTGCGAGAATGCTCAACGTTCCGTTTGCGATCGCCGATGCAACGGCGCTCACCGAGGCGGGGTACGTCGGTGAGGATGTCGAGAACATCCTGCTCAAGTTGCTGCAAGCCGCCGACTTCGACGTGCAGCGTGCCGAGATGGGCATCGTCTACATCGACGAGATCGACAAGGTTGCGCGCAAGAGTGAGAACCCATCGATCACGCGCGACGTATCGGGCGAGGGCGTGCAACAGGCTTTGCTCAAGATCCTCGAGGGCACCGTCGCAGCCGTGCCGCCGCAAGGTGGCCGCAAGCATCCGCACCAGGAGTTCATCCAGATCGACACGACGAACGTGCTGTTCATCTGCGGTGGTGCCTTCTCGGGTCTCGAGCAGATCATCGCGTCGCGCATCGGGCACAAGGGTGTTGGCTTCCATGCAACCGTCACATCGCGCGCCGACAGCGATCCCGGCGAGTTGTTCGCCAAGGTCCTACCCGAGGACCTTCTCAAGTTCGGCATGATTCCCGAGTTCGTCGGACGCCTCCCCATGGTCGGCGCCGTCCACGGTCTGAGCAAGGAGGCACTCGTGCGCATCCTCGTCGAGCCGAAGAATTCGCTGCTGAAGCAATACGAGAAGTTCTTCGAGTTCGAGGAAGTCGAGTTGCAGGTGACCACCGAGGCACTCGACGCCATCGCCGAGCTCGCACTTGCGCGCTCGACGGGTGCCCGAGGTCTGCGGGCGATCCTCGAAGAAGTGCTGCTTGACACCATGTACGACATTCCCGGCCGCACCGACGTCGCACGGGTCATCGTCGACGCCGACAGCGTCACCGACAAGGTGGCGCCGACGATTGTTGCGCGCGGCCCGCGCGCGAGCAAGCCGCGCCGTGCCGCGTCCTGACGCCGGCCGAGCCGTCCCGCCTCGATCGCGCGGAATCGACGACGCGTTCCGTTTCCTCGCAGATCACTCCACCTACGAGGTGACCGGTCGTATCGAATCGCCCTCGACGAACCGCATCGAGCGGCTCATGCAGCTGATGGGCGATCCTCAGCACGCGTACAGGGTCATCCACGTCACGGGAACGAACGGCAAGGGTTCGACGACGCAGATGATCACGCGGTTGCTCATCGCCCACGGGCTGAAGGTCGGTACGTACACGAGTCCGCACCTCGAGCGCGTGAACGAGCGAATCTGCATCGACTCGGTTCCGATCGACGATGCCGACCTTGCCGAAATGCTGCACGCGGTTGCCGACCTCGAGTCGCACGTCGACGGACGGATCAGTTACTTCGAGATCCTCACGGCAGCGGCTTTCCGCTGGTTCGCCGACGAAGCCGTCGACGTCGCGGTCGTCGAGGTCGGGTTGCTCGGTCGGTGGGATGCCACCAACGTCGTCGACGCCGACGTCGCGGTTCTCACCAACGTGTCACTCGACCACACCGAGTTCGCAGGTCCCACGGTTGCGCACATCGCCCGCGAGAAGTCGGGCATCGTGAAGCCGCGCAGTCGGGTGGTCATCGGCGACACTAATCCCGAGGTCGTCGCCATTGCATCGGCACCTGCGTCGCGCGCGCAACTCGTACGCGACGTCGATTTCGAGGTGCTCGACAATCTCGTCGCCGTCGGTGGTCGACTCATCGACGTGCGCACGCCGCGTGCCACGTACACGGAAGTCGCGATTCCGCTGCACGGTCGGCACCAGGGCGACAATGCCTCCGTCGCAATCGTTGCGGTGGAGGAGTTCTTCGATGCCGAACTCGACCGCGGCGTCCTCGCCGCCGCGATGGGAACGGTGCGGATGCCCGGCCGCTTCGAAGTTATCGGTGTGCAACCCCTCGTCGTCGTCGACGGAGCACACAATGTCGGTGGTGCCGAGTCGTGCACCGAGGTGTTCTTCGACGACTTCCGGGTCGACGGACGACGGATCCTCGTCGTTGGCACGCTCGCATCACGGAACTCTGCCGATCTGCTCGGAGCCCTACGTGCCGACGACTTCGATCTCGTCGTGTGTTGCACGGCTCCCTCGCCGCGGGCCACGCCGGGCAGGGATCTGGCACGAATCGCGCGCGAGCTCGAATGCGAACAGGTGATCAAAGCGTCGACCGTCGATGACGCGTGTGCACGTGCACTGGCCGTTGCACGTGCCGAGGATGCGATTCTCGTTGCCGGTTCGCTGTACGTCGTCGGTGCAGCGCGTGCCTTCCTGCGACGCGAGCTGCCATAGCGGTAGTGTCGTTTCATGTCCTCCCGCACCCTGGTCCTGCTGAAACCCGATGCCGTCGAGCGGGGGTTGGTGGGAGAGATCGTCGGTCGGTTCGAGAGAAAGGGTCTCCGGCTCGCCGCGATGGAACTGCGCACCCTCGACACCGCAACACTCGCACGCCATTACGAAGAGCACGTCGGCAAACCCTTTTACGCCGATCTCGTCACCTTCATGGCGCGCGGACCGGTCGTGGCGATGGTCGTCGAGGGTCCGCAGGACACCTGGGAGATAGTGCGTGCGATGATGGGTGCAACGAACCCACGTGCGGCGGCCCCCGGCACGATCCGCGGCGATCTAGGAACGGTGATGACGGAGAACCTTATTCACGGCAGCGACTCGGCAGCGTCGGCCGAGCGTGAGATTTCGATCTTCTTCCCGAAGAAGTAACGCGGAGTACCGGTGGCCGGCACCAACCCCATCTCGCTCTCGCGGGACATTGCAATCGACCTCGGTACGGCGAACACGCTCATCTACATCAAGGGCGAGGGCATCGTTCTTGACGAACCATCGACGGTTGCCATCGATCAGCGCACCGGTCAGGTCGTCGCCACGGGCCGCGAGGCCAAACGCATGTGGGGCAGGGCTCCGCAGGGCATCCGCGTCGTGCGCCCGCTGAAGGACGGAGTCATCGCCGACTTCGATCTGTGCGAACAGATGTTGCGGGAGTTCATCCGGCAGGTGCACACGAGCCGATTCAGCAAGCCGCGAATGATCGTGTGTGTTCCATCCGAGATCACCGGCGTCGAGCGGCGTGCGGTGCAGGACGCTGCCGAGTTCGCCGGTGCCCGGCGACCCGTATACGTCATCGAAGAGCCCATGGCAGCCGCGATCGGGGCCGGCTTGCCGGTAAGTGAACCGAGCGCCAACCTCATCGTCGACATCGGCGGCGGAACCACCGAGGTGGCTGTCATCTCGCTGGGCGGTATCGTCACGGCGAGTTCGTGTCGCGTTGCCGGCGACGAAATCAATGATGCAATCATCCAGATGTTCCGCAAGGAGTTCAATCTCGAGATCGGGGACAACACCGCGGAAGAGGTGAAGATCCAGCTCGGATCTGCATGGCCGCTTGAGCGCGAACTCACCGCCGACGTCGGCGGTCGGGACGTTTCCAGCGGACTACCGCGCACCCAGGAAGTGACCACAGCCGAAATCCGTGCCGCCATCGACGAACCGATCACTGCGATCATCGACGTCGTGAAGACCACGCTCGAACGAACTCCGCCCGAACTCGCCGCCGACGTCATCTCAAACGGCGTCACCCTGTCGGGCGGCGGTGCGCTGCTCACCGGTCTCGTCGAGCGCATGACGCACGAGACCGGAATCCACACGGTCGTTGCGCCGGAACCCTTGCTCTCGGTGGTCATCGGCGGCGGGCTGACACTGGAGAATCTCGACGCGATGAAGGGTCTCACGGCGCAAACGGACCTCGAGTAACTCGGGTTATCCGCAATGGCCGAGTTTCGCATCAACCGAACACGGGCAATCGTGTTGCTCGCGCTCGCATCGGTGTTCCTGATCACGCTCGACATTTCGGGAGGTGGAACGTCGATCGTGCGATCGACGTTCGGTACTTTCTTCCGGCCCGTCGAGGGTGTCACTCGAGTGGTGACGCGTCCGATCGTCAATGCATGGCGCAGTTTCAGGGAGTTCGACGACGTCGTCTCCGAGAATCAGCTGCTCCAGGAGCGCATTGCGCAACAAGAGGGTGCCGCCGTCGCTGCGGCTGCGTCGGTGCGACTCTCGCAGGAACTCCTTGCATTGAACGGTTTGCCGACTCTCGCCGGAATCAACTCGGTCACCGCACAAGTGATCGGCGATTCACCGTCGAACATCAGCCAGACAATCGAAATCAACCAGGGATCCGACGCGGGGCTGAAAGTCGGAATGCCCGTCCTGAACGCAGCGGGTCTCGTCGGCAAGGTGACCGAGGTATCGGCGAACCGTGCCCTCGTCATGCTGCTCACCGATCCCGACTATGCGCTCTCGGTGAAGGTCATCGCCGAGCCGTCACGTCGGGCAACGACGGTGACGTCGCTGCCGACGGAGAATCGCGTCACGCCCGATGAGGATCTCACGGCACCGTCGGCGACGACCACGACGACCTCCACAACGACGACGATTCCGTCGATCCCGGGGTTCACGCCCGCGTCGACAACGGTGCCGGTTCTCCCGTCACCGAATGCGCAGATCACCGTACCGAATGCAAGCCAATTGGCCGTTCGCGAGACGGGAGTACTTCAGGGGCGCGGTCCGGGCAAGCGGCCGTACGTCCGATTCCTCGAGGCGCTGCCCAGCGGGGAGAACATCCAGGTCGGCGCACCGATCGTGTCGTCGGGTGGCTCGCGCAGTCTTGCTCCTCCTGACATCGTGATCGGTGTGGTCTCGCGCGTCGTCGAACGCAGCGGAACTGCCGGTCCGGTGCTCGAAGTTGAACTCGTCGCGGATCTCTCGAACCTGTCCTTCCTGCGCGTGCTGCTGTACCAGCCCATCACGGAGACCCAGCGATGAGCCGAGTGCTGCAGATTGCGGCGAGTCCTTGGACCCGCCTCGTACTCGTCACGATCCTCGTGTTGTCGCTGCAGACGACTCTCTTCGCTGAGCTGCGCCCGTTCGGCACATCGATCCAGATCGTCGGCATCTTCGTCGGAGCCATCGGTGTCATGCACGGGCTTCAGAGCGGCGCCCTTGCGGGTCTTGCGTGCGGTCTCATGTACGACTTCGTTCTTGCCACGCCGCTCGGGCTCGGCGCACTGGTTCTCGGCGTCGTGGGTGTGACGGCCGCGGCCTTGCTGTTGCCGTTCCGCGAATCGACGTGGTGGATGCGCGCGGGGGCCGTGGCTCTGGCTGCCGGAATCGGTGAAGTCGTGTGGCCGCTGATGTCGGCCGTCGTCGGACTCGACGGTTGGTTGACCCCGCGACTCTTCGTGTCGGCGGCATCGTCGCTCGTCGGGGGACTCGTGCTCGCTTGGCCGCTCTTGCCGGTCGCGGCGTGGACGTTGCGCGAAGCGCAGGGCTCGAACTAGTGGCCGGATCGAACGCTCCGCGGCGACTCATCGCATTGGCGATCGTTGCCAGCGTGCTCATGTCACTGCTCGTCGTGCGCGTGTGGTTCCTGCAGGCGGTAACTGCGGATGAGACCGAAGAGATCATCAGCCGCGTGCGTACGCGCACGATCCGTCTGTTGCCCGAGCGCGGTCGGATCTTCGACGTGAACGGTCGCATCGTCGCCGACAACAAGCGGATCCTCACCGTGGCGATCGATCGCGCGGTGGTGCGCGATGCGGACGATCGCGCCGTGATGTTCGAGCGCCTGTCCGGTCCGCTCGGAGTACCCGTCGAGACCCTCTATGCCCGTGCGGGGGATAAGAGGTTCAACGACTTCGAGGAATTGCCGCTGGCATTCGACGTGTCGGAGGAAGCCGCGGCGTTCCTGCTCGAGCGAATCGAGGATTATCCGGGTGTCATCGTGAAGGATGACTGGCGCCGCACGTATCCGTACGGAGCAATCGGGAGTCACATCCTCGGTTACATCGGAGCGATCCAGGAAAACTCGCTGCGGTACTACCGGTCACTGGGTTACGACCCGAACGAGCGGGTCGGTCTCTATGGCGTCGAGCAGAGTTACGAGACGTTGTTGCGCGGTGAGCCGGGTTTCGTGCGCTACGAAGTCGACGCCATCGGACGAATCAAGCGCCAAATCGAACGGGTCGAACCCGAACCGGGAAAGGACCTGCAGCTCGCCATCGATTTTCGCCTGCAGCAGTTCGCCGAACAAGCGCTCGAGACGCAACTGCTCGTGCGGCGTCGCGTCGAGGCCGGAACGATCTCGCTGCCGGATGGAACCCCCGATCCCAGGTATCCCGAGATCAACTATTACAAGGCACCGGCCGGTTCCGTCGTCGTGCTCGATCACGAGCGCGGCGAAGTGAAGGCGATGGCGTCGTTTCCGCGCTTCGATCCGCGGTGGTTCACGGTCGGTATCACCGCCGACACGTTCGCGCAGCTCTTCCCGCGCACCGATGATCCGGACCAGTCGATCCTCGTCAATCGTGCCGTATCGGGTCGTTACAACCTCGGATCGTCGTTCAAGCCTTTCGTTGCCTACGCCGCTCTCAACTCGGGCCAATTGCCGGGCGCCGGCGAATACAGCTTCGACGATCGCGGGACGTACAAGTTGCAGAGCATCCCCCAGGATCGTTGCGAACAGGGCGTGAAGTGCATCTTCCGAAATGCCATCTGTCGTTCGACTGGTGCGCCGTGCCGCTACGGCTCGGTGAACGTTGAAACTGCGATGGCGGTGTCGAGTGACACGTTTTTCTACAAGATCGGTGAACAGATCCTCACCGAACGCGGATACGAACCCGTGCTCGAACGCGAGGTGCGTGACTTCGGCTTTGGGTCGATGACGAACGTCGACCTGCCGTACGAGTACGCCGGTACGGTTCCGTCCCGCGCGCTGAAGCAGCGTCTCGCCGACATCGGTGCGATCACGGAAGAGTCGGGAGAGAACTACTACGTCGGGGACAACGTGCTCTTCGCCATCGGTCAGGGTCTCCTGTCGGCGACTCCGATCCAGGTGGTCAATGCCTACGGGGCACTCGCCAACGGCGGCATCTTGCACCAACCGCGTGTAGTGCGCGCGGTTCTCAACCCCGGTACGCGTGATCGCTCGTCCTCGCTGGCAGATCTGTCCGTTGCAAGCGTCGCCGAGCGGGTATCGCCGGCAGAGCCCCTGCGAAAGTTGCCGATGCGCAGCGAGGTTCGAGAGCCGGTCATCGCGGGCATGCGCCGCGTCATTTCCGGACCCGGGGTGACGTTCGATTATTACCACAAAGCCACCGGAGAAAATCTGTTCCGCAATTTCCCCCTCGATGAGTTGCCGCTTGCGGGGAAGACAGGCACTGCGCAAGGGTTCGAGAACCTTCCGTGGAACGACTCATCGGCTTTCGGGGCCTTCAGCCTGAATTCTGCGCTGCCGTACTCGGCGTACGCATACCTCGAAAAGGCGGGCTTCGGATCCCAGGCGGCGGCACCCGTCGTGAAGTGCGTGTTCCTCGCGCTCAGCGGTCGGTTGCGGATGGATGAGCTGTCTCCGGCCGAGCCGGTGGACGTGTCGTCGACGTTGCCCGCTCCGCCGACTCGGTTACGTTCCCCGGGTTGCCTCATCGGTTCCGTCTCGGAGACGCGCGACTAGATGACGATTGCCTTTCGCACGCGTCGTCGCGCTGCAACGGAGCCGCGCGGTTCGGGGAGCGTGCTCGACCCGTGGCGCCACGTCGACTGGATCCTGATGTCGTCGACGATCGCGCTTGCGATCATCGGCGCATTCAACGTGTTTGCGACAACACAGCAGCGACTCATCAACCAGGGCTTCAATCCGTACTTTTACGTCACGAGGCAGGTGACGTTCCTCATCATGGCGGCGGCTGTTCTCACGCTCGTCATGGCCATCGGGCACGATTGGCTGCGGTCGAAGTCGGTGTTTCTGTACATCGGCACCGTGTTGTCGCTGGCCCTGTTGTTCATCGCCGGTCGCGTGACCGGCGGTGCGCGGTTGTCGTTCGACCTCGGCATCATCGCGGTGCAGCCCGCCGAGATCGCGAAGTCGGTCCTCATTCTCTTCCTGGCTTCGTATCTCGCCGATGCGGCGACAAAGAAAATCGAGTGGGAAGAGTTCGTCATCGTGCTGCTTCTCGCCGGATTACCGATGGTGCTCGTCCTCTTGCAACCCGACCTGGGATCGGCATCGGTACTCGCGGCGGGAACGGCGGGCATACTCCTCGTCGCGGGAGTCCGACGCCGACACGTCATTGCCATCGCAGCAATGTCGCTTGTGACGCTGGGCGCCACGATCGTCAGTGGCGTCGTGCGGTCGTATCAGCTCAACCGACTCACCGCCTTTGTGCGCCAGAACGACGTCGTTTCAGCCGACTTGCAAAACGTGGTGCTCCAAGTGCGGTTTGCCAAACGGGCGATCGCGTCTGGTGGCTTGTTCGGTAAGGGTTACCTGCAGGGTCCACTGACGAACGGTGCGTACATCCCCGTTCAGTTCACCGACTTTCCGTTCACGGCGATCGGGGAGCAATTCGGTCTCATCGGTTGCCTCATCGTCGTCGGATTGTTCTCGGTTGTGCTGTGGCGGATGTGGGCCATTGCCCGGTTCGCCCAGTCCCGTCTCGGACGCTTCATCGCTGCTGGTATCTGCACGACGATGCTCTGGCAGGTGTTCCAGAACATCGGCATGGCGCTCGGTCTCACCCCCGTCTCGGGTCTGCCACTGCCGCTTGTGTCGTACGGGGGGTCGCACCTCATCGGGTGGGCGATCATGCTCGGTCTCGTGCAGAGCGTGCACATGCGCCGTACGTCCTAGGTCGTGCGGTAGCCTTGGGTCTGCGTGGGAGGTCCTCCCACACACGGCGTTCTCGCGACGGCGACGCTGCCGGTGACAATTCGGTCGCCCGGTGCGCAGCCTGAGCGCGACGGCATTCGGCGCCTCCGTGGCTGCGATTGCCAAACGGAAAGGTTTTGACATGACGAATGAAGGTGGCGAGGGCCAGGGGCCCCGTCCGCAAGGTGGACGGCGTCGTCGGCGCGGTCGGCGCGGCGGTCGCGGTCGTCAGCGCTCGGGAGGCCCCCGTGGGAACGGTGCCGCGCGAGCTGCATCACCCAACGGCGATGGGAACGATGTTCATGACGACCTCCGGGACGATCTTCCCGACGATGAGTCCTTCGACACCGACTCCGACACCGGGGATTCCACCGACTCCGACACCGGCGACAACACAGCGTCGCGTCGTGGCGCCGAGCCGTCCAACGACGTGGAGTTGCCCGAACATCCCCGCGAGGGCCGGGTTCAGGATCCGGCGGTAGCCGAGGCGGCTCTCGTGCGTCGCCCCCAGATCGGGGATTCGCGCCCCGGACGCATTCCGCCGCCGCCGCAGCGTCGCGCCACCACCGATGACGCCCCTGCCAGACGAGACGGTCGACGCGGCAGTTCGGGTGCGCGAACCGGTGACGGTCAGCGTGATTCGGATCGTGATGGCGCCCGTGATGAGCAGTCGCGCAAGCGCCGCCGCCGCCGCGGTCGGGGATCGGGTCGCGGGCAGCGCGACGGAGATTCCGGGCGCGTCGCCACACCGAACACCGACGAGCAGCTCATGGCCCGCCGCCGCGGCAAGGAGCGCGACGGACGACCGGTCGGTCGCTATCTCATGTGCGTCAACGTACGCCCTGACGTCACGCAAGTGGCCGTGCTCGAGGGGCGCAGCCTCATTGAGCACTACGTCAGTCATCCTGCCGACGACATCGGACAGATTCACGGCAATATCTACCTCGGTCAGGTGCAAAACGTTCTGCCAGGCATGGAAGCGGCTTTCGTTGACATCGGTACGCCGAAGAACGCGGTGCTGTACCGCCACGACGTTCAGTTCGACAAGGAGGACGTCGTCGAGCAGGGTCCGGCCCCGCGTATCGAGCACGTCTTGCGCAATCGCCAGCTCATCTTGTGCCAGGTGACGAAGAATCCGATCGGTGCAAAGGGTGGTCGACTCACGCAGGAAGTGTCGCTTCCCGGACGATTCGTCGTACTCGTGCCCGATTCGCGTACGTACGGCATCTCCAAGCGGCTGCCCGACGACGAGCGTCGTCGACTGCGCGGAATCCTCGACCGCATCAAGCCCGAGCAGCACGGTGTCATCGTGCGCACCGCGGCAGAGAACGCAACGGAGCACGAACTGACCACGGACATGGAGCAACTGCTCGCCAGGTGGGAGACCATCACCGAAGCAGCCAAGAAAGCGAAGGGCCCGACGCTGCTGTACCGCGAGCCATCTTTGGCCGTGCGGGTCATTCGTGAAGAGTTCAGCAACGAGTACCGCGGCATCATCATCGACGACCGCAAGATGTACGAAGAAATTCGCGACTACGTCGGGGCCTTCAATCCCGACTTCGTCGACAGAGTCGAGCACTACGACGCCCACAGTGAGGGTCTGCCCCTGTTCGAGACACACCGCGTGCACGAGCAGTTGCGCAAGGCCCTCGATCGCAAGGTGTGGCTGCCGTCCGGTGGCTCACTCGTCATCGAGCACACCGAGGCGCTCACCGTCATCGACGTGAATACCGGCAAGAACGTCGGCAAGAGCAACCTCGAGGACACCGTGCTCGGGAACAACCTCGAGGCTGCCGAGGAAATCGCCCGGCAGCTGCGCCTGCGGGACATCGGCGGAATCATCGTCATCGACTTCATCGACATGGAAGTGAAGGAGAATCGCCGAAGGGTGGTCGAGGCATTCAAGCGGGCCCTCTCGCGCGACAAGACGCGCACCCAGGTATTCGACATCTCCGAGCTGGGGCTCGTACAGATGACGCGGAAACGAATCGGCGAAGGCCTGCTCACGAGTTTTGCCCACCATTGCGCGGCGTGCGAGGGTCGCGGTGTGCAACTCGACCTGGACATGCTCGACGAGGAACCGCACCCGGTGGGCGGTGTCTCCGACGCGGCCGAGGGGTAGAGTAGGGAGCCGTTATGTACGCAGTCATCAGCGCCGGAAACAAGCAGTCCAAGGTCGAACGCGGTCAGACGATCCATGTCGACCTGCTCGACGCGGCGGTGGGTACCGAAGTATCGCTCACACCTGTCCTCGTCGTCGACGGTGACACGGTCTTGTCGACTCCCGCCGATCTGGCCAAGGCGTCCGTCAAGGCGAAGATCGTCGGCGAAGCCAAGGGCCCGAAGATTGACGGCTTCATGTACAAGCGACGCACGAACCAACGTCGTCGCTTCGGCCATCGCCAGCGCTACAGCATCGTCGAAATCACGAACATCGCGAAAGGCTGACTCATGTCAAAGACAAAGGGCGGCGGCTCAACCAAGAACGGCCGCGATTCAAATGCGCAACGACTCGGAGTGAAGGCTTTCGACGGAACCCGCATCACCGCCGGCACGATCATCGTGCGCCAGCGCGGTACGCGCGTGCACCCCGGAAAGAACGTGCGTCGCGCCAGCGACGACTCGCTCTTCTCGCTCGTTGACGGCAGCGTCAAGTTCGGCGAGCGCCGCGGCCGCAAGGTCGTCGACGTTTTTCCGCTCGCCTGAGCCCAGTTTCCCGTTCGGTCGGCATCCGGCACGAATTGTCGGCTCGCTGACTCACCGGTCGACGCTGGTCAGCGCAGAGCGCGGCGTAGTGCGTTCCTGAATTGGACCTCATCGGCGCGTAGGACCACCCGCGTCTCGTGAGTGAGGCCCGCGATCCGCAGGTGATCGACGATCGTCTGGCCACGGGCATGGCCCTCACCGAGTTGCACCGACACCGGGGCGCGCAACTCCGACGTGACGATCGAGTCGTCGATGGCAACGCACATCGCAATGGGGTCGGGGAAATCGAAACCGCTCAGCTTGGTCTCGGTGCGGCAGAACTCGCGGACGCATCGCTGAATGTCGATGGCAAATTCGGCGAGGGGGGACAGCGAACGCAACGACGCCGCAAGATCGTCGTCGATGACCGCGTCCTGCCACGACACGTCCCATCCGACCATCTCGACGGGCAGACCCGACTGAAAAACGATGTTCGCCGCCTCGGGATCGGCCCACACGTTGTATTCGGACAGCGCAGTGACGTTGCCGGGAAGGATGCCCGTTCCGGCCATGGCGATGCACCTACGCACCCACGAAGCAAAGCGTGGTTCGATGCGCAGCGCAAGTGCAACGTTGGTGAGAGGGCCGAGCGTGACAAGGTCCATCTCGCCGGGGCGGCGTTCGAATGCCCGCAGCATCGCACCGACGGCGTCAAGTGAGTCCGCGTCGCGGCCCGTCAGGTCGAGGCCGATGTCGCCCATGCCGTCATTGCCGTGCACCATCTGTGCCGATGAATACGGCCGGGCGAGTGGCCGGTGCGCTCCCACGTGGACCGGTCGGGATTCACCGAGGACGTGCAGCGTGTACAGCGCGTTTTGGGTGGCCATGTCGAGTGGAACGTTGCCGGCGACGACGGAGATTCCTTCGACGTGCACGCCGGGGGCACGCAGGGCGAGGATGAGAGCAACGACGTCGTCGGACGCCGTGTCGGTGTCGATCCACATCCGGTCGCTGCGCACCGGCGACACGCTAGACGCCGATGCCGCGCGGAAGGCGTTCGGAGTCGTACCCGAGGAGTGTGAGACCCTGGCGACAGGCGAAACGATCGGTCATGCCCCCGACGTACGCCACAGCGTTGTGGAGCGCTTCGGGACTGCCGGCTGAACCCGGGTCGTTGTATGCGCTGCGCATGTCGCCGGGATTGCGGTGAAAATGTTCGACGAGTGCACGAAGCAGGTCGATGACTGCTGCTGCCTGGGCACGGGACGCGTCACGCATGTAGATGTTGTCGTAGTTGAACCGCCGAAACTCGGCGAGAGCATCGGCCATTGGTATGGGCATGCCGATGCGGCCTGATTCGGACGCTGCATGCACCATGGCGGTGACGAACGCATGCAGTTGGCTGCGGCGATCGGTGCCGCATGCCTCGCGAACCGCGACGGGGAGTTGATCGGGTCGAACGAGACCCGTGCCTGCTGCATCTTCGAAGTCGTGGCAGACGTAGGCGATTCGATCCGCCCATGACACGACTTCTCCCTCGGGTGTGGCGGGCGCGGGGCGCGACCACGAGTGGTTGCGAATACCGTCCAGCGTTTCGGCACACAGATTGAGCGACGACAGTGCGACGTCGGCGCCCCACACGGCATGGTCGTAGCCCCCCTCGACATACGGCGAAAGAGCATCCTCACTCGCATGCCCACCCGGTCCGTGACCGCAGTCGTGACCGAGGGCGATCGCTTCGGTGAGTGCAACGTTGAGACGCAGTGCCCGCGCAACTGACGTGGCGACCTGGGCCACTTCGAGCGCGTGGGTGAGTCGGGTTCGCTGGTGATCCTCGGGGAAGACGAACACTTGGGTCTTGCCGGCTAGGCGGCGAAATGCGGACGCGTGGAGGATGCGGTCGCGGTCGCGTTCGAAACACGTACGGAACTGGTCGGGCTCCTCGGCGATGGCGCGTGTGCCGGCCCCCGATGCACGCGACGCGAGAGGTGCGAGGAGGTCGTTGTCGCGCTCTTCACGCGCGCTACGCGGGGCGAGCGCCATGCTCCCGGTTCCGGCCCAGGAATCGGCGTGTGCAACGCGAATGGCGTCGGAATGATCGTGACCGCGCATGGTGTGCGCCCAAGATTCGCTGCGTGAAGTCACGTCATCACGATACGCACGGGGTGCTCGCCAGTAGCGTCGAAGTGGTTTCGGTGCCCCACGGGAGTGAGACATGAGCGGCTTCGTCGACGAAGCACAACTGAACGTGCGCGGCGGTGACGGTGGTGCGGGCTGTGTGAGTTTTCGTCGTGAAGGGCCGGTCGTTTACGGCGGTCCGAACGGTGGTGACGGCGGTGACGGCGGTGCCGTGTGGCTCATCGCCGATCACAACGTGGCATCACTCGTCGCATTTCGCGACCACCCCCACCGTCGTGGTGAGGACGGAGTGTCGGGAATGGGCAAGGACCTCCACGGCCGCCGTGGGCGCGACCTCGAAGTGAACGTTCCGGAGGGAACGATCGTTCGCGATCTGTACACGAACGAGGTGCTTGCCGACCTGCAGCGTCACGGCATGCGATTTCGCGCCGTCCCCGGCGGTCAGGGCGGACACGGCAATGCACGCTTTCTCACGAACAAACGGCGCGCACCGAAATTCGCCGAACAAGGTGAGCACGGACCGCAGCGGTGGCTAAAACTCGAACTGAAGCTCATGGCCGATGTCGCACTCGTCGGATTTCCCAACGCGGGCAAGAGCACGTTCATCTCGGCGGTATCGGCGGCGAAGCCGAAGATTGCGAACTATCCGTTCACCACTCTCGAGCCGCATCTCGGCGTCGTACGCATGGGCGGGGATACCGAGTTCGTCATCGCCGACATTCCCGGCCTCATTGAAGGTGCGAGCCAGGGCAAGGGCCTGGGGCACCAGTTCCTGCGCCACATCGAGCGGGCACGCGTGCTGTGTCTGCTCATCGATCTCGCACCGATGGAAGACGTCGCCCCCCAAGAGCAGATCGACGTTCTGTTGCGCGAACTCGGCAACTACCGTCCCGATCTGCTCGAGCGTCCACGGTTGATCATCGGAACGAAAGCGGACGTCGTCACCAACGAGGTGCGTGCGGCATGGGTCGCCCCGATCGTGTCGGCAGTGACGGGCGCGGGCGTGCGGGAAGTACTCGGCGCGCTGGCCGACCTCGTGCGCGATGCGCGCCGCGATGCCGTCGTTGAGTCGACCGAGATCACGATTCGCCCCGAGCCCGAGGGCACGACCGTCGAGCGCATCGGAGAGAACGAGTTTCGATTGCACGGCCGCTCGGTCGAACGTGCCGTCGCACTCAACGACCTCACCGGAGTCGACGCGCTGAACTACATCGACGATCGTCTGAACGGATTGGGAGTGCCCCGCCTGCTCGCCCGCGCCGGCGCGCGCGACGGCGCGGTCATACACATCCAGGAGTTTTCCTTCGAGTACATCCCCGAGGTGCGCGCATGAGGGTTGTCGTGAAGATCGGTACGTCATCCATCACCAACGACGATGGGTTCATCCGCGAAGAGATGGTGACGTCATTGTGTGCCCAGGTTGCCGAGCTGCGCCGCGGTGGACACGAGGTTCTCGTCGTGTCGTCGGGGGCCGTTGCATCGGGAGTGGCAGCATTGTCGATGACGCAGCGCCCGTCCGACACACTCACCCTGCAGGCGGTGTCGGCGGTGGGGCAGAGCCGTTTGATGTCGCGTTACGACGCCGCATTGTCTGCGCACGGGCTCGTCGGTGCGCAGGTGTTGCTCGTTCCCAACGACTTCATCGATCGACGCCAGTATCTGCATGCCCGGCAAACTCTGCACCGTCTGCTCGATCTCAGATGCGTGCCGGTCATCAACGAGAACGATGCCATCGCCAGCGATGAAATCCGGTTCAGTGACAACGACCGCATCGCTGCACTCGTCGCGCACAGCGTGGGCGCCGACGTTCTCGTGCTGCTCACCGACATCGCCGGTTTGTACACCGCCGATCCGACAAGCGATCCGGGAGCCTCACTCATCGCCCAGGTTGCCGCCGACGATCCGCTGCTTGCCGTCGATGCCGGCGAGTCGGGTTCGAACCGCGGCAGTGGAGGCATGGCATCCAAGCTTGCAGCTGCGCGGATCGCCAGCTCCTCGGGTGTGCGCACGGTGATCGCCGCGGCAAACCGTGCACACGTTCTCGCCGATGCCGTTGCGGGTCGCTCCGACGTGGGGACGCAGTTCGTTCCGAATCGGCGCGAATTGTCCGCTCGAAAATTGTGGATTGCGTTCGCCGCGCAGGCTGACGGGGCAGTGGTCGTCGATGCAGGTGCTGCGGCGGCCCTCGTCACCCGAAACGTGTCACTATTGCATGCAGGCGTGACGCAGGTGAGGGGCGAGTTTGACATCGGTGACACGATCGAGATCGTGACACCGGATGGAGTGATCATTGCCCGTGGCATGGCAGCGGTGTCGGCCGAAGCGGCCCGCACCGGGGCCGGACGGCGCAGCGCCGATCTTCCCGACGGGGTCAGTCCCGAGGTCGTGCACCGTGACGATCTCGTGACCCTCGCGTCAACAGTGCAGTGATCGTCGACAACTCGGGAATTCGCATCACCCACGCCGCGGCACCGTAGACGACTACACCCACCGTGACGCCGATGACGCTGCGTGCCACGGCAATGGTGGTCACCGAGTCGCTGCCGAGCACCACCCCGGTGGAGAGCCGCACGAGGATCGCCGTGATGACGGCGCCGACCGCGATCGGCAGGAGTCCGACGAGATAACTTGTGGTCGTCCACGAGAGGTGTCGTCGCGCAAGTGCAACGAGTGCAGCAAGGGCACCGATCGCGTACGAAACACTGAATGCCCACGCCAGGCCGGCGACACCGTACGACGGGGCGAACACAACGGCGAGTCCGACGTTGGCAACGTTCTGGACGACGTTGACGACGAACGGCGTGCGGGTGTCCCCGTGGGCATAGAACCCGCGCAGCGCGAACAGATACGTGGAGAATGCGGCCAGACCAACGCCGAACCCGGTGAGCGCTCCGGCGGTTGTGTCCGCGGCGTCGACGGTGAAGGCCCCGTGCTCGAGCAGCGCCCCGACGAGCGGTCGCGCCACTGCGACGATCCCGAGTCCGGCCGGAAGGGTGAGAAACGTCGTCATGCGCAGTCCCGACATCATTCGCGCGGAGAACTCGGCGGTGTCACGGGTGTGGGCAGCCCGGGCGAGCAAGGGAACGAAGGTGACGGCGAGCGACACGGCGAGCAGACCGTGCGGTAGTTGGAAGATTGTGAATGCCTTGACGTAAGCGTCGAGGTTTCCACCACCCGGTGATGCGAGATTCTTCACCACGACGAGTGCCGCCTGGTTGGTCGCGATGTATGCGACCGACCACACCGAGAGTCGTACGACGGATCGGACGGCCGGGTTACCCGGTTCGAAGCAGATGCGGGGGAGGCATCCCGCCCGCACCGCCGCGACGATGACGATGACGGCCATCGTTGCGATGCCGGCGGTCGTGCTGCCGACGAGCCAGGCAAACTCGGTGTGCCGCATCGCTACGTCGGCGAACGGTACAGGTCGCCGTGCGGCCGTGATACCGAGGACGACGAACCCGCCAATGGTCACGAGATTCGCCGCCACCGGAGCCCACGCAGCTGCGAGGAACCTTCCCGCCGCGTTGAGCAGAGCCGAACCGATGGCCATCACTCCGTAGAAGAAGATCTGCAGGACGAAGATGCGGGTCATGGCGGTGGTCGTTGCCCTGAAGGCGGTGACATCGACACCCCCCGCAACGTCGAACGTGAAGGCCCTCACTATCCAGGGGGCACAGGCGACGGCGGCCGTGGTGATCACGATGAGGGCGATCGCAGTCGCACCGATGACCGCGCCGACACCGCGGTCGTCGCGTCTCTCGCGCAGACCCGTGAACAGAGGAACGAGCGTGGCGGTGAGGACGCCGCCGAGCAGTAATTCGTAAATGACGTTGGGTGCGTTGTTGCCGATTTCGAAGGCATCGGCGAGTGTTGTTTGGCCAACGATTACCGCAAAGACGATGATGCGTGCAAGACCGGTAAGGCGGGACGCGGCGGTGCCGAGTGCCACCCCCGCATTCGTTCGTGCCAGTGACCCGGCAGGTTCAGTCATCAAGCAGGCCGTCGAAGAACAGGTGGTCGATGACCGATCGCACGACGTCGAGACGTTGTGCGATGACGTTGTCGTCGTCCTTGGCATCGAATTCGGTGAGTACGACACCGAGAGTGTTGGCCTGGAGGAACGTGGCGATAGCGCGGGGATGGTGCCGCGTTGCAACGAGACCGCGCTGCATCGCATCTTCGATGAGGTTCTGGAAAGCGTCGGTGAGTCGGGTTTGGGCTTCTTGCAAGCGGGCGCGCAACTCGGGTCTTCCGCGCGTGCCGGCGATGACCCCGGCGCGGTGGATGCGATTGACGTTGCGACTGCGCTGATGAGTGAAGGCTGTCGTGGTGTGAATTGCATTGCGCAAGTCGGCGGCGGACCTCGTTGCGCTGATGATGGCACGCATTGCGGTGATCGTTTCGGACACCTCGTCCTCGAACTCCTTAGCGAGCGCGGTCGCGAGCAGGCCGTCGCGTCCGCCGTAGCGGGCGTAGATGGAGCTCTTCGAGAGCTGCTCGGCCTCCATGAGGTCCTCGAGCCGGAAGCCGCTCTCGCCGTCGCGATGGAGCAGCTCGATCGTCGTACGAATGATCGAATCGGGGTCGGGTGTCCGGCGCGCCGCCCGTTTCTTGCCCGTCACGCTCTCCACGCTACTTCGCTGCCAAGTAGCGTGAAGCAAGTGAGCACAGCCTTCGCCTCGGTCCAGGACGTCCGCAACGGTTTGAAGCAGGTGAAGTACCTCGCCGACGATGGCATCGCAGGCGTCGTCTATCTCGCACAGAAGCTCGGCAAGCCGGTGCTCATCGAGGGCCCGGCGGGCACCGGAAAGACCCAGTTGGCCAAGAGCGTCGCCGAGCTCACGGGTGCACGGCTCATTCGCCTGCAGTGTTACGAGGGCCTTGACGAGTCCAAGGCTCTCTACGAGTGGAACTACAAGAAACAGTTGCTGCGCATCCAGGCCGACAAGTCGAGCGACTCGTGGAGCGAGGTGCATGACGACATCTTCAGCGACGAGTTCCTGCTCACCCGACCGTTGCTCGAAGCCATCTCTTCGACCGATCCCGTTGTGCTGCTCATCGACGAGGTCGACCGCGTCGAAGTCGAGACGGAGGCGCTCCTACTCGAGATTCTCTCCGAGTACCAGGTGTCCATTCCCGAGTTGGGAACGATCACGGCGAAGCAGATTCCGCTCGTCTTTCTCACGTCGAACAACACTCGCGAGTTGTCCGAGGCCTTGAAGCGCCGCTGCCTCTATCTCCACGTCGACTATCCGGACGTGGATCGCGAGAAGCAGATCGTCATGACGAAAGTGCCCGACATCGGCGTGAACCTCGCCGATCAGTTGACGCGAATCGTGCGGAGCATCCGCCAACTCGACCTGAAGAAATCCCCCTCCGTGAGCGAAACCCTCGATTGGGCGCGCACGCTGTTGCTGCTCGGCCTCGATCACGTCGACGAACAGATCGTGAAGGACACGTTGCACGTGTTGCTCAAGTACCAGACCGACATCGCCAAGGCGGCCAAGGAACTGTCCGTCGACGAGTAGTCGGCGTCCACGTCGCCACTCGCAATGAACGGCATGCTCGAGTTGATCTCCGGATTCGTCGCCGAGCTGCGCCGTGCCGGACTTCCGGTGAGTCTCACGGAGAATCTCGATGCGCTAGAGGCGGTGAAGGTCATTCCCGTCGAGGATCGCGAGGCGTTCAAGTACGCACTCGGCGCGACCTTGGTAAAGGACGCTTCCCACTGGCAGGTGTTCGAGACGATCTTCGAGGTGTACTTCTCCCTGCGCGGCGACGAGTACAAAATCGTCCAGGACGGTGCACAAACCGAGTTTTGGCGCGACGATCAGGACCAATCCGGGCAGGGTGAACAACCGGGTCGCGGTTCGGGAGGTGGTCTCGAGGGCTTGTCACAGGAGGAACTGACGAAACTGCTCATGCGGGCACTGATGAGCGGAGATCAGGCGATGATGCGCGCGCTCGCCAAGCAGTCGGTGAGCAGGTATGCGGGCATGGAGCCCGGGCGGCCCGTCGGCGGTACGTACTACCTGTACCGAACCTTGCGCAACCTCGATCTCGACAACATGCTGCAATCGCTCATGGATGCCGATGCCGCGACCGATCGCCAGTCGATGGAAGAGCGTCTGATGCGTGACGAATACCAGTTACGCATCGAGCAGTTCAAACAGGAGGTCGAAGCCGAAATCAGGCGACGACTCGTTGCCGATCGCGGTGCGGAGGTGATGGCCAAGACCTTGCGCAAGCCGTTGCCCGAAGACGTCGAGTTCATGCATGCCACGCGCGACGAGATGCAGGGACTGAAAAAGGCCCTCGGTCCGCTCACCCGCAAACTCGCTGCAAAGTTGGCTCGTAAGCGGCGCAATCGTCGCCGGGGACCGCTCGATTTCCGCAGCACGGTTCGCCACTCGCTGTCCTACGGCGGTGTACCGGCGGAGCCAAAGTTCCGTTATCCGCGCCCTGCAAAGCCCGACCTCATGGTTGTCGCCGATATTTCCGGGAGCGTCGCAGCGTTCGCCCGGTTCACCTTGATGCTCGTCTACGCCATCCAGCACCAGTTTTCGAAGGTGCGGTCATTCGTGTTCATCGACGGAATCGACGAGGTGACGCGATTCTTCAAGGGCAACGAGGACATCCAGGACGCCATTCAGAAGGTGAACACGGAGGCCGATGTCATCTGGGTTGACGGCCACAGCGACTACGGACATGCGTTCGAAGTCTTCTGGGAGCGCCACGGAAAGGACATCACGCCGAAGACGACCGTGTTGCTGCTCGGCGACGCGCGCAACAACTATCACGCTGCGCAGTCCTGGGTGGTACGCGAGATGCGCAAAAAGGCACGGCACGTGTACTGGCTGAATCCCGAGCCCACCTCGTATTGGAACACGGGGGACTCGATCGTCGGAGAGTACGGGGTGCACACCGACGGGGTGTTCGAGTGCCGGAACCTGCGCCAGCTGGAAGGTTTCGTCGAGAAACTCGCATGACGATGCGCGTCGTCATCGTCGGGGCCGGTCCGTCGGGGGCGCTACTGGCGCGTGCGCTGCGGGTTCGCGGTATCGGCGTCGTCATCGTCGATCGTTCGCCCGCACCGTGGTTCGCGACCTACGGAGCGTGGTGCGACGAAGTCGAGGCTGACCTGGGAGCGATGAAGATTGGTCCACCGTGGCGTTGCACTTGGTCGTCCACCCGCGTCGTCGCGGGCACCGAATACAGATTTCAGCGTCGGTACGGCGTGTTCGACAATGAACTGCTGCGCGAGTCATGCCTGGACGGGGTCGACGTGATTGAGGCGATCGTGACGGAGTTGCATCAAGGTGACGACGATGCGTTGGTGCGTTGCGCGGACGGACGCGAGATTCGCGGCGACCTGGTCGTCGATGCGCGCGGCACTCCAGGCAACGTGGGCGGTGACGACAACACCGCGGTGCAGACCGCGTACGGCCTCGTGGTGCCGGCCGAAGAACTCGTGCGTCGCGGTATCGAGCCCGACGAGATGACGCTCATGGACTGGACGGCGGTCGCCGATGATGGTCCGCCGACGTTCCTCTACGCCATGCACACCGCACGCGACGAGGGTTTGGTGGAGGAAACCTCGCTGTGTTCCGTACCTGCATACGAACATGCAGAACTACGCCACCGACTGAACACACGCATGGGGGCGGATCTCGTATCAGTTGCGCACGACGTCGAGGTCGTGCACATCGCGATGCCGGATGCCACACCGAAGCGCCGCGTCGCCGTTTTCGCGTTCGGTGCATCGGGTGGTCTGGTACATCCGGTTACCGGCTACTCCGTCGGGGCGGCCGTGAGGCTGTCCCATCGGGTCGCCGACGCTCTCGTTGGCGCCGCCGCCCGGGGTAAGCGCGGCTCGGGGCTGCGCGACTGCGCGTGGAATGCGTTGTGGACTCCGGCGATGCGCCGCACGCGCGCGCTGCACCGCCTCGGCGCCCGCGTAGCGAGGCGACTTGACACGCGCGAGACGGTGGAGTTCTTCGGTGCTTTTTTTGCCCTTCCCGTGCACGTGTGGGGACCGTATCTGCGCATCGACGCGCCACCGGCAGACGTACGTCGAGCAATGCTCGCCGTCTTCAGGCGTGGTTCATGGCGTCTGAAGCTGCGCCTGGCGTCGTTTCCCGGCGCGCTCGTGCGAGCGCTCGTCGCACGATGACGAACCACGCGATGACGGCGAAGCCGCTGAAGACGAACCATTGCACGGCATAGGACAGGTGCGGACCGAGCGTGAGCTCGGGTTCGGCGATCCGCGAGAGCTCGGGAGAGTCCGCCGGTGCGCTGTTGAGCACGTCGACGTAGACGTCGACGAGACCGTCGCCGAACTGTGGCGCGAGACGCTCGATGTCGATGCGCTGCACTTCACGCAACACCCCTTCATCCGGATCGGTGAGCATTCCGCGTCGACGGACCTCGGAAGCCCGTACCCGCCCGAGCAGCGTCACTTCGCCGTGCGGCGTTGTCGGTGGCGCGATCGTCAGGGGAACGAATCCACGGTTGACGATGACGCGCCGACCGTCCCGTAACTCGACGACGCCGACGACGTTGACGCCCGCGCGACCATCCTGTGAACGGTTGACGACGACAACCTGGGGGAGATCGAGCCATGCTCCGCGAACGGTGACGGTGACCCACGGGCGCTCGTTGGCCGGGGTGTCGGATGACAACAGGTCCTGCAACGACACGGGGGTCCGGCCGGCCCGGTCACGCACCGCGTCGTTGAAGGACAGTCGCTCGTCATGGCGGCGAAGTTGCCAGAATCCGAGTGCCACCATGAGCACCACGAGACCCACCGCGAGGATGTGAACTCCGATGAGCCGCCACGACGAGAACGCCCGCCACGGCGATGGGGAGCGTCTCTCGGTCGATGCCGACATGGTGCGCCAGACGCTAACCGTCGACGTTGCGACGCTCGTATACGACGGCGAGTGTTCGTTTTGCCGACGCTGTGCGCAGTGGGTCAAAAACCGTCGTCGTGCGCCGCGCGTCGTTGCCTACCAGTCGTCCCCGCTTGCCGATTGGGGACTGACGCTCGATGAGTGCGAACGTGCGGTGCAGTGGCTGGGCTCATCACGCGCCGAAGGCGCGCCGGCGATCGCCGCGACCCTTGTGCATCTCGGGATGCCATGGTCGTGGATCGGCCGGGTAATCGCGGCTCCCGGCGTGCGGCGCCTCGCAGCACGCGTGTATGCGCGGGTGGCCGAGCGTCGTCGCTGTGCGACGCCGCCGCTAGCCTGACGACTGCATCACGAGCGACCAATAGGTCCGGCAACCGGGGAGACCCACGGTGCCAAGTCGCCAGGCGACGATGTGGCCCTCAGGGGCAACGGTCTGGCGAACGTTCGGGGCGCAAAGACAGTGCAGCAGCGACCACGAATCCACCGACCAACACCGAGGACGACGAACATGATCCGCACCGACTATCCGGCAACCGGGGCGTGGCAACCGGGACACGCCCCGGGACGGCGATCGTTGCTCGCACTCGATGCCGATCGCCCGGTCGCACTCGACTGCGGCGCGACGCTGCGCAACGTCACGATCGCCTATGAAACATGGGGAACGTTGAATGCCGACGCAAGCAATGCGGTGTTGCTGTGTCACGCGTGGACCGGTGACAGTCACGCTGCCGGCCCGGCAGAAGACGGTCATCCCACACCCGGATGGTGGGAGGACGTCGTCGGTCCGGGTTTGGCAATCGACACCGAGCGCTGGTTCGTCGTGTGCAGCAACGTCATCGGCGGTTGTCAGGGATCGACGGGACCCGCCTCGTCGCACCCGGACGACGGGCGTGCCTACGGTTCGCGATTTCCCGTCATCACCATTCGCGACATGGTGCGCGCCCAGCTGCGGCTCGCCGATGTACTCGGTATCGCCCGATGGCACTCGGTGATCGGCGGATCGATGGGCGGGATGCAGGCATTGGAGTGGGCGATCATGTACCCGCACCGCGTGAATTCACTCGTCGCCATCGGCACCTGCGCACAGAGCACCGCGCAACAGATCGCATGGGGTGCAATCGGTCGTCGCGCGGTGCGTCTCGATCCGCGCTGGCGCGGCGGGGACTACTACGACGCCGCAGTCGGTGAGGGGCCGTGGGAGGGACTGGCGATCGCCCGCATGGTGGCACAAGTGACGTTCCGCAGCGACAACGTCTTCACCGATCGGTTCGGTCGAGATCTCGCCGACCGCAACGCCCAAAACAGCGGGCTCGGCTTGTGGGACAAGTTCGAAGTCGAGAGATATCTCGACCACCACGGTGACCGACTCATTCGCCGCTTCGATACCAACAGCTACCTGCTCATCGGCAAGGCAATGGATCTGCATGACGTGGCACGCGGCCGTGGCGACCTGCGCCAGGCGATGTCACGCATCACCGCACCGACCCTTGCGATGGGCATCTCGAGTGACATCTTGTACCCGAAGTATCAGCAGGAACAGATCTGCAATCTCGTGGCGTCAGGCGGCACCCCCGCCGAATACGCCGAGATCGTGTCACCGCACGGTCACGACGCGTTTCTCATTGAGCACGATCAGGTGGGGGATCCGATCGCCGATTTCCTCGGTCGCGTCGCGCCGCAGCGCGGGCATTGAGCGGGGACCCGGCGTCGCGTCTCCTCAGCCACCTGCGAGTCCACCACAGCGCAACCACGAAGACGACGCTCGTGGCAACGTTGACCACTTCACCCGTACCGACAGCAAAGACGCCGGGCAGCGGAACCATGACGGGTAGTTTGGCACCGTGATCTTCGCCGACACGGGAACCTGGTTCATCGGCGTATCACTCATCGCCGTCGGGATCGCGCTCGCAGCGGTGTCCGTGTGGATGTGGATCGGCAGCCGCCCCGACGACCCGTTGCTCGCACCCCTCGAGGTCATCGGGGATCGCGAGTTTGCCGAGGGCAACGCGCAGGAACGAGCCGCAATGCTCAAAGAGGCCCGCACTACGGTGTTGTCATGACGGATTTTTCACCGAATGAGATGATCGAACGCTTCCGCGATCGCGCCGCATCCGTGAAGCGTCGCCCCCTGCCGCCGGTCGCGGGCGAGGAACGGCAGCATTTCGTGCGCCAGGCGCAGGTTGATTTCCAGGACTTCGCGATGATCGGTGACGCCGCAGCGACACTCGAGGACGGGATCCTCACGCTGCGCATCGACCTGCGTCCGTCGTCGAAGAAATAGTTCGCCGCCCGTCGTGGAATCAGCCGTGCAACGTCCTTGGTGGCGCCGCGAACTCCCGCTCATCGCGTGCTGGACCGCCGTCGTTGCATGGGCCGCGGGCCCGGTGTTCGTCGCCGACATGTCCCCCTCGTTGCCGACGATCGTCATGTGGCGCCAGTTGATGTGGCTACCGCTGCTGTGGTCGTTGGCCCGACTGATGGGCGACGGGTTCACCCGACGACATCTTGCCGTGTCGTGGAAGCCGGGTGTGTTCTTCGGATTGTCGGTGATCACCGGGTTCTGGTCGTACGACCACACAACGATCGCGAATGCGACGCTCCTCAGCAGTCTCACGCCCGCAGTCCTGCTGTTCATCGCCCCGCGCGTCCTCAACGAAAAGGTGACCTTGTCGCGTGTGCTGTATTCGATCGTGGCCTTCGCAGGGGTGTCGGGAGTCGTACTCGGTGCCGAAGCGTCGGAGGCACCGGGCAATGCCTTCTTCGGTGACGTTCTGTCGCTGGCGACGATGGCGCTGTGGACCTTCTACTTCATTGCGGCGAAGAAGGCCCGCAACGAGGGGGTGAACACCTGGTCGTTTCTTACCGGTGTGTGTCTGGTCAACTGCATCATTTCGGTGATCCTCGCCGGTGTCGCTGCAGACGACGTGTTCGCGGTGACGGGCCGCGACTGGTTGCTGCTCCTCGCGATGACGCTCATTCCCGGCACGATCGGCCACTATCTCATGACCTGGTCGTCGCGCTATCTCGATGCCACGGTGTCGTCGCTCATCACCCTTGCCGGACCCGTGTTGTCCGCGGCACTTGCATTCGTCATGCTCGGACAAACGGTGGCGATCATCCAAGTTGTCGCCGGCCTTGTCGTCATCCTCGGCCTCGCGGGGGTCATCATGTCGGCGCGTCCACGTGCACCGCAGGTTCATTCGTCCTGACGATGCGGGCGCCGCAGCCGATACACTGATCGCCCTACGCGGACGTGGCTCAGTTGGTAGAGCATCACCTTGCCAAGGTGAGGGTCGCGGGTTCGAATCCCGTCGTCCGCTCCATCGTGAAGGCCGGTCGGCTGGGTGTTCGTCTGCTTCTCGCCGGGGCAAGCATCTTGGTGGTCGGCGGCTGCGCGCGCAGCGCGGATTCGTCGGATGCGCTCGTCGTCGCTGCAGCGAGCGACCTACGCGACGCATTCGGAGAATTGGCGGGAGAACTAGGGACCACCGATGTGGGGGAGGTGACCTTCGTGTTCGGCTCATCGGGGATGCTGCGCGAACAGATCCTCAATGGCGCACCGTACGACGTGTATGTGTCGGCCAACGTCGGCTTCGTTGACGAAGTCATTGCTGCGGGAATGTCCGTGTCTGCGCAGCCAACGATCTATGCGATCGGCAGTCTTGCGGTCGTCACGTCCGGAGAAGTCGAGCTGACATCCATCGCCGCCGTCGTCACCGACGCTCGACGCATCGTCATCGCCCAACCCAAGCATGCGCCGTACGGTGTTGCGGCCCGCGAGGCATTGCAGACTCTCGGTCTGTGGGACACGGTGGAGAGTCGAATCGTGTATGCCGACAACGTCGCCGATGCGGTGCGAATCGTTCAATCGGGTGAAGTCGATGCGGGAATCGTGGCGCGCAGTCTCGTGATCAACGACCCGCACCTGGTCGTTGATTCGTCTCTTCACGAGCCGCTGCGTCAGGCCGCCGTGGTCTTGCGGGGTCCGAGGGAGAGCCGGGCGCGGGCCTTCGTCGATGCACTGCGTACCGACACGGTTCGTGCCCTGATGGTGCGGTATGGATTCGACACTGATGTCGCTGCGAGCGGCGAAGAGTGAGAGGCATGACGGATCTGTCCCCGCTGCTTGTCTCGCTCAGGGTGACGATCGTTGCAACGCTCGTCGCTTCGGCTGCGGGAATCACCGTTGCATATGCGCTCGCAAAGATGCGGTCGCGGTGGGCGAGCGTCATCGAGGCAATCATCACGGTGCCGATCGTGCTACCGCCGACGGTTCTCGGCTACTACCTGCTCACCTTGCTCGGGTCACGCGGCCCGATCGGGCGTGCGTGGGAGGGGCTGTTCGGTTCTCCGATCGTTTTCACGGTGACGGGCGCAACGATCGCCGCCACTGTGTCGGCACTGCCGTTCGTCGTGCGCACCTCGCGCGCAGCCATCCGTCAGGTCGATCCGCGTCTCGAAGAGGCGGCGCGAATCTGTGGATTGCCCGAACGTGAAGTGGCAATCCGCGTCACGCTGCGCGTGGCCTCCCGCGGAATACTCGCCGGCGTGGCCCTGGGCTTTGCCCGCGCTCTCGGTGATTTCGGTGTCACGGTCATGGTTGCCGGCAACGTTCCCGGCCGCAGCCAGACCCTCCCGGTTGCCGTGTACGACGCGGTGCAGGCTGGCGACGATACCTATGCTCGCAACGGCTCGCTCGTACTCGCAGCGATCGCCCTCGTCGTGTTGTTGTTGCTCGCCCAGCTGCAAGTCAGGCGATCACGATGAACGAGCTGTTCGTGTCGGTCACCGCGCAGGTGCCGCGATTCGCCGTCACCGCACAGTTCCGCGCGCTGCCCGGCGTCACCGCCCTCGTTGGTCCGTCGGGCTCAGGGAAGAGCCTCACGCTCGCGGCGATCACCGGCGTGCGTCGTCCGACGGCGGGCACCGTATCGCTCGGCGACGAAACGTGGGTCGACGTCGAACGGGGTGTGTTCGTATCGACGCAGAACCGTCGTGTCGCGGCGGTCACCCAGTTTCCGGCTCTGCTCCCACACCTCACGCCGGTGGCGAACGTGGCGATGGCGGTGGAGGGTCGGCACGACCGTGATCATCGCGCCAGGCAGTGGCTCCAGCGGGTCGGAGCCGGGCATCTCGCCACGAGCGACACGATCACGCTGTCCGGGGGCGAGGAGCAACGCGTGGCGTTGGCCCGTGCACTTGCACGACGGCCGCGCGTTCTGGTTCTCGACGAGCCTTTCAGTGCACTTGATCGGGAGAGCAGGATCGCCGTGCGGTCACTCGTGCGCGATGTCGTCGATGAACTCGCGATACCGACCGTGCTCGTCACCCACGATGTGGCGGACGTTGCTGCTCTGGCTGACCAGGTCGTTCTCTACGAGCCGGGCCGCTCGATGCAACAGGTCCGCGTGCAACGGGGCGACGTGCGGGCCGTTGTCGACCTGCTCGGCGCGGGGGCAGGGGAATGAACCCGCTCGTGCGTTCCATGTATTCGCGGTAGCCGGGTTTGCGCTCGGCAAGCAGGCGATCGAGCATCGCCGCTCCCGACACGCGTACGAGGAGGATCGTCATGATCGCCGCCGAGACGAACGCCCAGGCACCCGCACCCTGCGACGCGCCAGCAATGGCCAGACCCCACCACACGAGTGCGTCACCGAAGTAATTCGGGTGACGGGTGTACTGCCACAGACCTGTATCGAGAACCTGGCCGGCGTTGCGCGGATCACGACGGAAGGCGGTGAGCTGAGCGTCGGCGACCGCCTCCCACCACAGTCCCGTCCCCCAGACAAGAACACCGAGAACGAGCCACGTTGACAACCCGGCTGCCGTGTCGCGGTGGCCGAGAGTGACCGGCAGGGCGACAATGAAGAGCAACACACCTTGGAGGGCGAACACGGTGACCAAACTGCGCACGGCGAACGCGTCACCGTGGCGCTGGCGCATCGCCCGGTAGCGGAAGTCTTCACCTTGCTTCAGGTTGCGACGCAACAGGTGCAAGGCCAGTCGCAGCCCCCAGATCGTCACCATGGCGAGCAACACCCAATTACCGGAGCCCGAGGCCCCGACGACCCAGCGTGCGGCCCACGTTGCGAATACGAAACCCAGCGGCCATGCAACGTCGACGATGGACGCGTCGCGTCGCACCAGGCTGACCGCCCAGGTTGCGAGCATGAGAGCGGCTATTGCGGCGACTGCGGCGGCGAGCACGCTCGAAACATCGGCCACGAACCGAGGTTAGGCGTGCCGACGCAAAGCAATGCGGATGCGACCGTGATATGGGCCCGGCGGCACGCGTGCCGCCAGGTGTTGGTGACGCGCGTTGCGTCGACCCGATTCCGCTGCGAGCCTTACTCGGTGCTTCAGGTTCGCAATCTCAGTGTCGAAGTTGGCGCACGCATGGTGGTGCACGAAGCAAGTTTTACGGTGATGCCCAGGGACAAAGTGGGGCTCGTCGGGCGCAACGGTGCCGGCAAGACGAGTCTCTTCAAGGTGCTGGGTGGCGCCACGGAATCCACAGCCGGCACGGTCAATCGCGGCGGTGCATTCGGCTATCTTCCGCAAGACCCGCGCATCGCCGGTGCGTTCGACGGCCGCACCGCCATCGCCCACGTTCTCTCGGCCCGTGGTATCGATGATGACGTCGTACGGCTCGAGAAGTTGCGCATTGCGATGGAAGAACGGGCCGACGAACGAAACATTGCACGCTTTGCCAAGGCTCAGGACGCCTTCGAGATGAAGGGCGGGTACGCCGCCAACAGTGAGGCACGGGCGATTGCGGCAGGGCTCGGTCTCAAGGCAGATCGACTCGACCTGCAGCTGGGTGTGCTGTCGGGTGGCGAACGCAGACGCGTCGAACTGGCGCGCATTCTCTACGGCGGCAGCGACACGTTGCTGCTTGACGAGCCGACCAACCACCTCGACATCGACGCGAAGTTGTGGATGCTCGAGTTCCTCCGCAACTACAAGGGTGCGCTGCTGGTGATCAGCCACGACCTTGAACTGCTCGACGAAGCAATCACCCGGGTGCTGCATCTCGATCGCCCAGACGAGGCCGATGTCGGGCACATCGTGGAATATCGAGGCACGTACTCGCAGTACGTGCGGGCTCGCGAAGCCGACGAGGCGCGCGCAGTGAAGATGGCCGCTCAGCAGAGCAAGGAGATGGATCGCCTGCAACGTGTCGTCGATCGATTCGGGGCCAAGGCGTCGAAGGCCTCAATGGCCCGCAGTATCGAAAAGCGCATCGATCGCCTGGACGCGCAGCGGACGCATGCCCCGCGCGCAAAAAGGACCCTCGCGGTGAAGTTTCCCGAGGCTCCGGCCTGCGGAGAGACCGTGCTCACGGTGGGCGGGCTGCGCAAGACCTACGGCGGACCCGACATCTTCCACGACGTCGGATTCGACCTGGGGCGCGGCGAGCGACTGCTCGTGCTCGGTCTGAACGGAGCGGGCAAGACGTCGCTTTTGCGCATCCTCGCTGGGGTCTCGACAGCCGACGATGGCGACGTGCAGTTCGGCCACCAGGTGCAGGCCGGTTACTACGCACAGGAGCACGACAACCTCGTCGGCGAGCGGTCACTCATCGATCACATGCGCGAGATGGCACCGACGCGACTGGGGCTCACCGAAACCCAGTTGCGCGGCATGCTCGGTTCGTTCGGCCTATCGGGGGACAAGGTGTTCCAAGAAACGGCGACGCTGTCGGGCGGTGAAAAAACGAAACTTGCGCTCGCCATGCTGATGGTGGGGCGCAACAACCTTCTGCTGCTCGACGAGCCGACGAACAACCTCGATCCGTCGAGCCGCGATGCGGTGTCCAACGCGCTGTCGGCATGGAACGGTGCCATCGTGCTCGTCAGTCACGACACCGACTTCGTCGAACAACTGTCGCCGACGAAGGTGCTGGTGATGCCCGACGGACAGGTCGACTACTTCAACGAATCGTGGCTCGAGGTGGTCAGCCTCGCTTGACCCCGTCGAGCACGGCCAGTGCGCCATCAACCGCGATTCGGGAAGTGTGCGCGTTCTAGTGTTTGCCTGATGTCCACGCACCCGTCGCCGTATCCGGACGAGTCCGACGGCTACTGGATGCATTATCACGACGAAGACAGCCAGAAGCTGGCCGATGCAATCATTCGGTACGCGGTGGAGCGCGTTCGGTTGGATCCGCCGCCGCTCGATGCGCCAAAACCGCTGAGCGTGCTGCGTGCCGAAGTCGGCACGACGATCACGGCAGAGGGCATCGGCGGAATGAAGGCGCTGAAGATCTTCACCGAATCCCTCGCCCCGGCGTGCATCAGCGTCGATCATCCGCTGTTCTTGTCGTTCGTTCCCGGTGCGCCGACCGAATCGTCGGTCCTGTTTGACCTCGTCGTCGCCGCATCGAACATTTACGGCGGTTCATGGCTCGAGGGTGCCGGTGCGGTGTACGCGGAGAACGAGGCGCTCGCGTGGTTGGCGTCGCTCGCCGGCCTGCCGGCGAGCAGTGGTGGTGTGTTCGTCAGCGGCGGCACCGCCGGAAACTTGTCGGCGCTCATCGCTGCCCGCTGGAAGTGGCGCAACCGGGCATCCGGTGCGATGAACGCCGTGCGCCCACTCATCGCGGCGTCGGCGGGTGCACATTCGTCCGTCGCCCAGGCGACATCGGCGATGGATGCCGACGTCCTGCGCATCGGGGTGAATGAACGCGGCGAGCTCACCAGGGCGGCACTCATCGCCGCCGTCGATGCGTTGACCCCTGCCGACATGGCGCGGCTGTGCGCCGTCGTTGCGACGGGTGGCACCACGAACATCGGTGCAGTCGACGATCTTGCGGGAATCGGGGAGTGGGCGAATGCGACCGGCGTGTGGTTCCACGTCGACGGCGCCTACGGACTGGCCGGTCTCTGCTCGCGACGCAGTCGGGCGCTGTTCGACGGCATCGAACGCGTCGACAGCTTCATCGTCGATCCGCACAAGTGGCTGTTCGGCCCGTACGACTGTTGCGCGCTCGTCTACCGCGACCCGCTCGTCGCGAAGGCGGCACACACCCAGCGCGCCGAATACCTCGACGTTCTCGTCCAGCGACCGGAAGCCGATCTCGACGAAGCGTTCAACCCCGCCGACCTCGCACATCACCTCACGCGTCGCGTGCGCGGCCTGCCGTTCTGGTTCTCGCTCGCCACGCACGGCACCGAGGCATACGAGGAAGCCGTCGACATCACCCTTCAGATCACGGAGGATGCCGCGGAGATCGTGCGCCGAGCGCCGCACGTCGAACTGGTGCTTGAGCCGCGATTGTCGATCGTCGTGCTGCGTCGCCTCGGCTGGCGTGATGCCGATTACGAGCGCTGGAGCAACGAGCAGCTGCGATCCGGACAATCGTTCGTCGTACCGACGACGCACGATGGCGAGATGGTGCTGCGCATGTGCTTCGTCAACCCGCGCACGGAACCCGCGCAGGTGCAGGGGCTCATCGACTCGATGCGATGAGCGGACTTACTTCGCCTTCGGCGCAGCCTTCTTGACGGCCTTCTTGCGGGTGCCGTAACGCTTGTTGAAGCGGTCGACGCGACCGGCCGAGTCGATGATCTTCATCTGACCGGTGAAGAAGGGGTGGCTCGCGTTCGAGATGTCGAGCTGCACGAGCGGATACGTATTGCCATCGGTCCACGTGGTGGTCTTCGACGGGTCGGTCTTGATCGTGGAGCGAGTGAGGAAGCGGTAGTCCGCCGACGAATCCTCGAAGACGACGAAGCCGTATTGGGGGTGAATGTCCGATTTCATGGCTCCGCCAGTGTAGCGGGCATTGAAAATCGCCCCATAGACTGCTCGTCATGCCAAATCGTTGCGACGTCCTGGGCAAGAAGCCTTCGACCGGTCATTCCGTGTCGCACTCGAACCGCAAGACGAAGCGCTGGTGGCGAGTGAACGCCCACAAGCGTCGCTTCTGGTTGCCGTCCGAGAAGCGGTGGGTTTCACTTTTCGTCAGCAGCAAGGGACTGCGCACCATCGACAAGCGCGGCATCGAATCGGTCGTCGCCGAAATGCGCCGCAACGGCCAGAAGATCTAACGAGCAGGAGGGCGAACAATGGCTGCCAAGAGCAAGGATCGTCGTCCGATCATCAAGCTGCGCTCGACCGCCGACACCGGCTACACATACGTGACGCGGAAGAACAAGGTCAACTCGCGCGAGCGTCTCGAGCTGAAGAAGTACGACCCCGTCGTGCGCAAGCACGTCATCTTCAAAGAAGAGCGCTGAGCCCCCGCGCGAAATCCGCGCGCAAATCCTCCGGGTCTTCGAGACCCACGGAGATTCTGATGAGTCCGTCGGTGATGCCCGTTGCCGCCTTCGTTTCGGCGTCGACACTGAGGTGAGTGCTCGTCGTCGAGTGCGACACGAGCGTGTCGGGACCGCCCAAGGTGACGGCCGGGCGCGCGAGCGTGAGTGCGTCGATGAAGCGACGACACGCGTCGGTGCCACCGGCGAGTTCGATCGACAGCAGTGAACCGAAGCGGCGCATCTGCGTTGCCGCGAGGTGGTGCTGGGGGTGCGAGGCAAGGCCGGGGTAGTTGACCCGCGTGACCTGCGGGCGCGACGAGAACCACTCGGCGAGCATCTCGGCAGTTCCCGACTGGCGGTCGAGCCTTACGGGGAGCGTGCGCACGCCGCGCAGACCGGCGAGGGCATCGTGCGGTGATGCGGTGGCTCCGTGCAGTACGGAGTGACTCCACAACGCATCGATGTAGTCCTTGGACCCCGCAACGACGCCGAGGGTGGCGTCGTTGTGTCCCGCGATGCCCTTGGTCGCCGAGTGGACGACGAGGTCGATGCCGAAATCGGCGGGCCGCTGCCCGAGCGGCGTGGCGACGGTGGAATCGATCATCGTGATCGGACCGGAAATGGCGCCGAGCTTCTCGAGATCGACGAGGTCGAGGTGCGGATTGCTCGGGGACTCGGCCACGATGAGCATGGTCTTGCCCGGTCGCACTGCGGCGGCGAATTCGTCGGCGTTGCGACCGTCGACGAACGTGACGTCGATGCCCATACGACGACATGGTCCGTTGAGCACGCCGAGCGTGCCGGCGTAGATGTTGCGTTGGGCAACGATATGGTCGCCAGTCGAACAGAAGCCGAAAATCACCGAAGAAATTGCGCCCATGCCCGATGCAAATGCGAGGGCCGACTCGGTGCCCTCGAGTTCGGCGATGGCCCGTTCGAACGCCTCGACGGTGGGGTTCGCATACCGCGAATAGAAGCCCACCTGGTGAATGGCCTTTGCACCGGCATGTGTGCCGTCGAGCGATTCGGTGTCCCAGGTACTCGCGGCATGGAGCGGGGGAAACAGGGCACCGGAAGCGTCGCGTCCTGCCGTGATTGCACGCGTCTCGGCTGAACGCTGCTCGTCGGTCACCCGGTCAAGGCTAATGAGCACATTTACGAGCCGGACCGTGTTGTTCTCTAAGGTCAACTCCCATGAACCGCGCATGCCGTCACTTGTCACTGCTCGTCGTTGTCGCCATGGGACTGGCACTCGTTCCAGGAGCGCCTGGCGCTGCCGAGGGTTACGTCAATCCGCTGTCGGGCGTGAATGCAGGTGCCGGTAATCCCGTCGTCATGGTGAAATACGGCAACTCGCGACCCGACCGCCCGCACTACGGGCTCACCCAGGCCGACCTCGTGTACGTCGAAGAGGTGGAGTGGGGCATTACGCGCATCGCGGCGATGTTCCACTCGAAGTTCCCGACCGCGGCGGGACCGACGCGCAGTGCACGCATCTCGGACCTCGAAATCCTCGAACAGTTCGAAGCCCCCGGTCTCGCCTACAGCGGTGCCAACGACGTGCTGTTGAAGGCCGTGCGCAGATCGAATGCGATCTCGCTCTCACCGAGCGAGCGGTCGAGCTTCTACTACCGCAACTTGTCGAAGGTGGCGCCGCACAACCAGATGGTGCGCCTTGCGTCGATGATGCAGAAAGAGACCAAGGTAAGCACGGCCAACGACATCGGCTTCGTATTCTCCGACGCCGTTCCCGAGGGGGGCGTGAAGGCCGGTTATTGGCAGGCGTCGTGGCCGTCGGCGCGCGTCAGCGGAATCTGGAGCGGCACCGGATGGGTGATGTCGTTCGACGGAACCGTTCAGCGTGATGCGGCAACGAAGGCTCTTCTCGTCCCGAAGACGGCGATCATTCAGTTCGTCGAACAGAAGGAGACGAAATACGGTGATCGTTTCGGTGGCAAGACGCCGCTCGTGAAGACCGTCGGTTCGGGTCGCGCGATCGTCTTGCGCAACGGCCGCGCGTACGAGACGCAGTGGTCGCGCCCGACTCCCGAATCGGGAACCTCGTTCACGATGAACGGGGCACCGTTACCGTTCGACGTGGGTCAGGTGTTCGTTGCTCTCGTCAATGCAAAGGGTAAGAAGAACTTCGAAGTGCGCTGACGTTAGGTAATTGCACACGCGGGGACGGCACGTGATGCTGTGGCGCTCGCACCTAGGTAGCCTGCAGGAGTTCGCGCGAGCGAGCATGGCGACGTGGCCGACTGGCTAGGCAGGGGCCTGCAAAGCCCCGTAATCGGGTTCGATTCCCGACGTCGCCTCAAGCCGTTATTGGTTCCGGCGACCCTTTGGTACGGATTTGGTACGAGAATGTCTTCCTCGGCCGGGGTTCCACAACCAACCTGGCACTCTCTCCAGATCTTTGATTCGAGACTTACTCAGTGTGCCCTCTCGGAATGACTGACGTTGGATGTTTATCCAATTAAGCAGAGGTCGATCCTTCGCGTCGTTAAGGTCACGAGAACCAGGAATTCGACCCAGGGAGCGCGCACTGGCCTTGAGTTGATTGAGCCGGACATCCCAAGCCACAGTCTGGTAGCCCCACTCCCAACCTCGCACAGATTCAAGCAGCCTTTGGCGCACCTCATCAAGCCGACCGGTTCGATGGAATCGTCGTTGAGTAACGATCCAACGCGCCAGCTCCTCTTGTCCAAGATTCGCAAGATCCCCTCCCGATGGAAAGCGTTCTAGTCGATTAGCTAAATCCTTAAGTATCTTCAATTGAGAACGCCATCGCTCATCAGAATTCGGCGGCATCCATCCTGGAAGTGACTGGAGCTGTGTGAGGCGACCTGCGGCCAGCCCCCCACGTCGCGCGAGAACGCGCTGATGGACTAGCCATGCTCCGAGTCTCGTTCTTTGGTCGACTTGGCAATCTCCATGAGATCGCACATACTTTCTGAGCTCTTCGAATCTCTCCTCCCAGATCGTGTCAAAGGGGCTCCAACTCCAACCGGGAAGCTTTTCCATTAGCAGTAGTTGAGCAGAGTCCAGATTCTGTCTGCGAGATCGCTGCTTGGCTGCCCATCGTTGGAGTGTCGAACCATGTGGGGGATTTCTACCGTGAACGCTCACGAATTTGCGGTACTTCTCGTAATTCCTGAGCCACGCCTCAGACCTGGGGTCCCAGAACCAGCCTTTGATGCTCTCAAGTTGTTTGCACTTTTCTTTGCTGAGCCGCCCCTGGTCATGGGCGGTGCGTTGCTTCTCAATCCATGTCGAGAGCTGGCGCCCGTCAACTTTGAATGTGTCGGGCACTCGAGTGTTGCCGTGTTTTAGTGAGTACGCCTTGAGTTCTTCGAACATCGAGTTCCATCGATCTTCTAGAGGGCTCCAGGACCATCCAGGCAGCGACAGAAGCTTGTCTATACGTTCTTGGTCGAGCGTGCCGTTGCGGAAATTCGTCCGTTGCTTCTCGGCCCAGCTACCTAGGTCGTGACCCTTGTATTTGTTGTCGCCGATGAGGGCGATCTCTTTAAATTCGTTAATGAATGCCTGCGCGAGGCCAAACCACCACTCCCAAGAATTTGTGGTGCGTTCAACAATTGCAAGAACCAAATGCTCCCGAAATTGTGGATGGGTCAGCTCGATGCTGGTCGGTAGATCGATTCGAATTTTTGAAGGCTTCCTACGAAAGCGCGAGGTTCGCCCAATCTCGGTGCGAAGATCGTTTAACTCATTGTTTAGGTCATCGTCATGAGATTTGAGGGCATTAATGATCTCCCAGATGGGTTTGAATGAAGACGAGCTCAAAAGTTCATAGTGATCTGCTTTGGCGCTTAGCAGAACTGGCAGGACTATCGATCCAAGCTGTTTGTTGTTGGCACGTCGAATAGCGCGTCCAACTGCTTGGATGATGTCGACTTGGCTGCTTCGCGGGTCGATGAATGCGACTCCATCGAGTGTCGGTACGTCGACGCCTTCGGTGAGGCAGCGAGCGTTGGTTAGAAGTGCGTGCCGTCCGGGCTGCTCTTTGCGTAGTTGTTGGAGGAGTGTTCGGCGTTGTCCGGTGTTCATGTCGCCGGAGATGGTGTCGGTCCAGGTGGTGCCTTTGGGTTTGTGAGTTTCGGGGAGCCAGTCGAGGATTTCGGGGTGGTCATTGGCGAATTGTGCTGCGGTTTTGATGCGCGAGTGGAAACTGATTGTGCGTGACAGATTGAAGTCTTTCGTAGCTTTGGCGAGGCCGATGTGGGCTGCGAGGGTTCG
>Ga0169931_10000680_pt1 | contig 56391 bp, 59 predicted proteins | sample Kivu_15m_20L_FD_129675 | JGI IMG/M metagenome (GOLD analysis project Ga0169931, IMG submission 129675) | Freshwater microbial communities from Lake Kivu, Western Province, Rwanda to study Microbial Dark Matter (Phase II) - Kivu_15m_20L... | ecosystem: Environmental > Aquatic > Freshwater > Lake...
CCACCATGTATCGGCAACTCGTGCGCGCGGCCAGGAAGACGGCGATCAAGCCGTGTACCTCCGCAAGCCAGATTCAGGCGATCCTTCGTGACAGCGACGTGATCGTCGACGCCTTGCTGGGCACTGGCCTCGCCTCCGACGTGGCCGGCCGTTACGGCGACGCCATCGACAGCATCAATCAGGCCCGCCGCCTGACCGTCGCGGTCGATCTGCCCTCAGGCATTCATGCGGACACCGGCGCGGTCTTGGGACGGGCGGTGATGGCCGATCTGACGGTGACCTTCGGGTTGCCCAAGCTGGGCTTGTTCCACAACCAGGGAATCGACCACGCCGGCCACGTGGAGATCGTTGATATCGGCATTCCACCGGCCTATGTCGATGCGATAGAAAGCCGGACCAACCTGATCACCGCTCCGTTTGTCCGCTCCGTCCTCCCCACGCGCCGGCTCTCCAGCCACAAAGGGACCTTCGGCCATGCGGGCATCATCGCCGGCTCCGTCGGAAAAACCGGCGCCGCCGCCATGGCGGCGAACGCGGCGCTCCGAGCGGGAGCCGGACTGGTCACGGTGGCCATCCCGGCCAGCGTGAACGATGTCCTGGAAGCGAAACTCCTCGAAGCCATGACCGCCCCGATGCCGGACACCAAAGCCCGCACCTTTGCGCGCACCGCGCTTGATCGTCTGAAAGCCTTTGTCACCGCACGCACCGCCGTCGCCATCGGCCCGGGCCTCTCGACCCATCCGGAAACGGTAGAGCTGATACAGGCCCTCCTCAAGCAGCTCGACCGGCCGGCAGTGCTCGATGCCGATGCACTGAATGCCCTCGCCGGACGGGCCAGCCTCTTGACCGAATGTACGATTCCGCCCATTCTCACCCCGCATCCCGGCGAGATGGCCAGATTGGAAACGGATGCCACGGTCCAATCCGTCAATGCCGATCGCATCGGCACAGCCACTCGTTTTGCGCGGGAGCGCGGCGTGTATCTCGTGCTCAAAGGCGCCAGAACCGTCATCGCCAGACCGGATGGCTTGGTGGCGATCTGCCCGACCGGCAATCCGGGCATGGCCACCGCCGGAACCGGCGATGTCCTCACCGGCATCATGGTGGGCTTGCTCGCCCAGGGCCTGGCCTCGTGGGACGCGGCCTGCGCCGCGACGTATCTGCATGGACTCGCCGGCGACCTAGCGGCCGACGTCAACGGACAAGCCGGAATGATGGCCGGAGATGTGATCGAACAGATTCCCCATGCGCTCAACACCCTTGGTGCACGCTAACCGCATGTCCGTCAGCAGAACACAGAAGCCCCGCGCCTCGGCATCGGAGTGGACCCTTGCGCTGTCGTCTCAGGCGGCCACAGAGGCCTTCGGCCGGACCATTGGACAAGCCCTGACAGGCGGAGAAACCTTGGCCCTCTCGGGTGAATTGGGCGCCGGCAAAACCGCCCTGGTTCGCGGAATCGCTGCGGGTCTTGGCGCGCCGCCCCAGGCGGTGAGCAGCCCGACCTTTGTGCTGATCCATGAATATCACGGCCGCCTGCCCTTGGTGCATGTGGATCTCTACCGGCTTCGCTCTGAGGCCGATGCTGAATCCACCGGCTTGCACGATTACTTTCACGGCCTTACCGTGACCGCCATTGAATGGGCCGATAAGTTTCCGGCCTTACTCCCAGCGGACCGGCTCGACATTATGCTCCGACATGCCAATCCGACGGCGAGAACAGCGCACCTCGCCGCGCAGGGTCCTCAATCCGCTCAACTCCTGGCGACGCTCCGCCGTGCCCGTCGCCGATCCTCACCGATGCCGGCAACAGGCCCAGCGAGCTCGCGCAGCACGACAGGGAGGCGCCACCGGCCATGATTCGATTGATCCTCGTCGGCCTCCTCCCGCTCCTCTCGCTGGCCTTTTTCCTCCAAAATCAGGAGCAGGAAGTCACGCTCCGGTACTTCTTCGGGTTGCTGGAAGCCTCCACCCCGATCTACAAACCGATCCTCACCGCCTTCGCCATCGGCCTGCTCGTCTCCGGCATCCTCTTGTTCCCACCCTGGGTCCGGGGGCGAATCGACCTGCGGCGGAAAACCAAAGCGCTCCAGGAGCTGGAAGTCGATCTCGAACGGGCTCGCCAATCACTCGAAACACTGACAGGCCGCCCGGCCGCTTCCCCGTCGTCCGAACCGGGACAGGACCTCGTCGATGAGTGACCACGAGGCCAGCCCGCTCATGCGGCAATATCGGGAGATCAAGCGCGGCTATCCGCAGGCTATTCTGTTTTTCCGCGTCGGCGACTTTTACGAAATGTTTGATCAGGACGCGCAGGAGGCCGCGCGCCTCCTCTCCATCGCCCTCACCTCCCGCGACAAGAACAGCCCGGAGCCGGTGCCCCTCTGCGGCGTGCCCTACCATGCCGCCACCGGCTATATCGCGAAACTCCTGAAGGCCGGCCGCACCGTCGCCCTGTGCGAACAGGTCGAAGATCCGAAATTGGCCAAGGGGCTGGTCCGGCGGGAAGTCGTCAGGCTCTACACGCCCGGCACGCTCGTCGAGACGGAGTTTCTCTCACCGGTTGAGTCCAACTTCCTGGCCGCCCTGTCCGTGGGATCCGCCGCCAAACAGCAGCCGGGGATCGGCCTCGCGATGCTCGAAGTCTCAACAGGGGAATTTTGGATCACGGAATTCCACGGTACCCAGGCCGTCCCGCAAGCGCTGGACGAACTGGCCCGGCTGGAGCCGCGTGAACTTCTGTTCTGCCCCACGCCGGATCGCCAGCCGCCGCCGTGGCTCGGCCAGATTCGCAATGCCCGGCTCTGCGAACGGCCGGCCTCGTCGTTCGACCCGCAGCGGGGCGCGCGCCTGCTCCAAGACCAATTTCACGTCCACTCGCTGGACGCATTCGGCTGCCATGGCCTGACGGCGGGCGTCGGCGCGGCCGGCGCGGTGCTGGACTATTTCCGCGAAACGCAACCGGCAGCCCCGCTCGGCCATCTGCAGCGCCCACGCGTGCGCCACACAGCGGACGCCATGCATCTGGACAGCGTCACCATTCGCAATCTGGAGCTGCTCAAGCCGATGGGAACCTTCGACGAAGGCCCAGGCAACAAACCGGCGACCCTCTTGTCGGTGCTCGATCGAACGGTCACCTCGATGGGCAGCCGCCTCTTGCGCCACTGGCTCGTGCGGCCCTTGATTCAATGCGATGCCATTCGAGCCAGGCTGGATGCGGTCGGAGAACTCAAAGACCGTATGCAGACCCGCGTGGCCTTGCGGTCGGCTCTGCGGGACGTGCAGGACATCTCCCGCCTCAGCGGACGGATGGTGCTCGGTGTGGCAGGCCCGCGAGAAACATTGGCCCTGAAACAATCGCTCGCCGCGCTTCCGGAAATCGCCGCGCAATTGCAGGCGCTTTCCAGTCCGTTGCTGGTTGAGACCCGCGCATCCTGGGACGATGGACGGGATCTCTACGAGCTGATCGAACAGGCCGTCCAACCGGACGCACCCCTGTCGGTGCGGGACGGCAGCGTAATTCGTGACGGTTTTCACGCCGAAGTCGATGAACTCCGTAAAGCCACCAAGGAAGGCAAGCACTGGATCGCCTCGCTGGAAGCGAAGGAACGGGAGCGGACCGGCATCGAATCGTTGAAGGTCCGCTATAACCAGGTGTTCGGATACTACATCGAAATCACCAAGGCAAATCTGGCCCGCGTGCCGGCCGACTTTATCCGCAAACAAACCCTGGTCAATGCCGAGCGCTTCATGACCCCGGAGTTGAAAGCACTCGAAGAGCGCGTCACCGGCGCCGAAGTCAAACTCCTGGCCTTGGAACAGGAGCTGTTTGCACAGTTGCGCGCGCGGCTGGCGGAGCAGGCCGCCAGGCTCCAAACCATGGCGGACAAGCTGTCCCTCATCGACGTGCTCGCAGGCCTCGCTGAAACCGCCGCGCTCAACCAATATACGAAACCTGTTATCGACGAGAGCGGGATTCTCGACATTCGCGGCGGCCGCCATCCCGTCGTCGAGCGGCTGAGCGACGACAGGGCCTTCGTGCCCAACGACACCCAGTTGAATCTGGACTCCCACCGGCTCCTGATCCTGACCGGCCCGAACATGGCGGGCAAGAGCACCTTTCTCCGCCAGGTCGCCTTGATCGTGCTGCTCGCCCAGACCGGCAGTTTCGTGCCGGCGGCGGAAGCCAGGATCGGCATTGTAGACCGCATCTTCACCAGGGTCGGCGCGTCGGACAATCTGGCCAGCGGCCACAGTACATTCATGGTTGAAATGGTGGAAACCGCCACCATTCTGCATAGTGCCACCGCGCGCAGCCTGATTCTTCTGGATGAAATCGGGCGGGGCACCAGCACCTATGACGGCCTCAGCATCGCCTGGGCAGTTGCAGAGTATATTCACGACCGGCGGCATCTCGGCGCGCGAACGCTCTTCGCCACGCATTATCACGAGATGACACAGTTGGAACAGCAGCGGGACGGCATTAAAAATTATCGCGTCGATGTCCGAGAAACGGACGGCGAGGTGGTCTTCCTGCGAAAAATCGTGGCCGGAGGGGCCGACCGCAGCTACGGCATCCACGTCGCCAAGCTGGCAGGCTTACCGGAATCGGTCATCGGCCGCGCCCAGGATGTGCTGGCTCAACTCGAACAGCCGGAAGCCACGACGATCCAGCAGACCAAGCCGGCCCAGCCTTACGCACCGCCGCTCCCGCAACCGCACGCCATTGTAGAAGAAGTCCGGCAGATCGATCTCTTCTCCATGACACCCCTGGACGCCCTCAATCGCCTCGCTGAACTCCAGCGCATGGTCGCGCCAGCCAGCCAAGATGAGGGCAACGGGTAACCTCACGAACCCTCGGCGACCCCTTGATGGCCGTTCCTTGTTAGTCGGATAATGCCGGTCTGCGAGGGCTTCATGGCATACGATGCCAATCGGCGACTGTTGCTGGCGATCATCGGTCTGGGGATCGCGCTCTTTTGCCTCGACCTCTACCTTCCTCTGGGAATCGGAAACGGCGTCCTCTACGGCGGACTGGTCATTCTCTCCTTTCTGCTGCCGAATCGCACCGGCCCCCTGATCACGGCGTCCATCTGTTCCGTCCTGACGATGGCCGACGTGGCCCTGAGCCCGACGTTCGATGGCGTGCCGCTCTGGATGGGAGTGACCAACCGCTTATTCAGCCTGACCGCCATCTGGCTGCCGGTGCTGTTCTTTCTGCACCGGCGGAGAGCGGAAGACACGCTCCGGCGCGCGCATGACGATCTCGAAGTGCGGGTGCAGATCCGCACGCACGAGCTGGCGGCGGTCAACCAAGCCCTGGTGGAGGAAATCGCCGAACGCATCGAAACGGAGCGGTCGCTCCGAGCCAGCGACGTCACGCTGCAGGCCAGCCAGCGGGAGCTTCAGCAAAGCCGCGAGGACCTGCGCGCCCTGGCCGGACAACTGCTCACAGCCCAAGAAGAAGACCGGCGGCGGCTGTCCCGCGATCTGCACGACGACATCAACCAGCGGCTGGCTATGCTGTCGATGGACCTTCGGCAGGCCGAAAAAGATCCTTCCTCGGATCCCGAGACGCTCCGTTCGGAAATTCGCCTGGTGTCCGAACGGCTGACATCGATCTCCGACGATGTACGGCAAATGGCCTACCGCTTTCATCCCTCCATCCTTGACGATTTGGGGTTGGTCAAAGCGGTCCGGCGGCTCCTCGAGGACTTCTCCGGCCGCAACGGCATCGCCAGCACCTACGTCCATCAGGACCCCACCACGGTCCTGCCTGCGGAATTGGCCATCTGCATCTACCGTGTCGTGCAAGAAAGCCTGAGCAACATTGCCCACCATGCGCAGGCCTCCCACGTGGAGGTGGAATTGATCTGTGACGACGATTTGGTGTACCTCTCGGTGCGTGACAACGGCGTGGGATTCGACGCCGCATCCCTCACCCATGCCGGAACCCATCTGGGATTGCTCAGCATGAAGGAACGCGTCCGCCTGGCCAAAGGGCGCTTGGATATCGACTCAACCCTGGGAACAGGAACCCACATCCGGGTCGAGATTCCGCGCAACACGGAGGCAACCCATGCATAAACCCCGCGTTCTCCTGGCCGACGACCACACTCTCATCATCGAAGGGTTTCGACGGATCCTGGAAGGCCATTACAACCTTGTCGGCACGGCCACGGACGGCCGCGCCCTTCTAGACTCGGCCAAAGTCCTGCAGCCGGACATCATTATTCTCGATGTGTCGATGCCGCTGCTGAACGGCATCGATGCCGCGGGGCAACTCAAGAAACTCTGCCCGCAGGCCAAACTGATTTTCGTCACGATGCACGCCGATACCGACTACGTCCGCGCCGCTTTTGAATCCGGGGCGTCGGCCTATGTGCTCAAACGCTCGGCGGTGGACGAACTGGAGCAGGCGATTCGCGCCGTGCTCGCAGGACACTCCTACATCACCCCCCTCATCACGAAGGATCTGCTGGATGTCTTCCTCTCCAAAACCCCGGGGAAACAGGGCGGAACCGACGGCCTCACGATGCGGCAGCGGGAAGTCCTGCAACTCCTCACGGAAGGCCGCACGGCAAAAGACATCGCCGGCATTTTACACATCTCTTCCCGGACCGTGGAGTTTCACAAGGGACAAATCATGGAACAGCTCAAATTGCAGAGCACTGCGGACCTCATCAAATATGCGATCGCCCATGGGATTGTGACCACGACCTAACCGACGGAGCCTGCCGGCGCATCATGGTCTCGCAGAAATACCCTTCACTCCTTCGGATTTTACGAGTTCCCTCTTTGCTGCAAACGCCGTATATCAAGCTGCTTTACATTCGCAATGTTGCCAGACGGTGCAGCGGTGAGGGCCAGAAATAGCCGCGATCCTGTGAGCTTGCCCAGCCTCTGGATGGGGCGCCGGGTCATCCTGGTCTGCGACAGCTGTACCCGCGTGCAGGATGGCCTTTCTGAGCAAGCTTCCGAAAAAGAATGGGGAGAGCCGGCAATCTATTTGACCAGGCATTGTCTTGCGCCGATCGTTGTTTGGTGGTGCCACACAATCTGTCACCGATGCGGGCAGATGAGAAGATCGTCAGGAAGGACCGCACTGATGAGACCCCAGATCAGTCCCATGTGAAAGAGGGCAGGGGGCGGGCGCTTCAGGAATGGCCTCCTCAGCCGCCGTCCCCTATCCTCGCATGTGTGACTGGTCTGGCCTCTCATGCGAACGCGAAGCCGCACGGGATAGAAACACAAGGGGACGCACCCCCCATCGCGCGTCCGGCAATCATGGCTGTGGCCGAGAACAGAAACCAGGAGGTTCCCCGGTGTCCGCCGATGGCATGATCATCCTGGTCGGCAGCATTGTGCTTGGCGTGCTCGTCATCCTTTTGATTCTGCGCGTGCGCAAAGACCAGCGCCGCCCCAAGTGACCGGAAGACCAAATAACGATACCGGTCCAGCTCATGGCACAGCTGGCTCAATCCACCATCCACCATACGGAGATACAGCATGATACAAAACCGAACGGCAATGCGGCTTGGGGTGGCAATCCTCAGTCTGGGAATGCTCATCGGAATGGGAGGCTGCCCAAAGCGGCAGGTGTCCTCCGGAGCAGATGATCAGTCCATGACAACAAAAAAGGGACAGGCGAGACGGAAACAGTTCTGCAAGAGCCGATCGCGTCGCTCGCGTCACCGCCTGCAAGCGCAGGCGGAAACAGCTCTCTCCCGAGCCGCAGCGACGCACCAATCCCCGCTCCCGCATCGACGCTGGCGCCCGCCTCCTCCGCTTCTGATCTCACGGGCTTGGGAGACATCTTCTTTGACTTCGACCACTATGCGATCCGCCGCGATGCCCAACCTGTTCTGGAGGCCAATGCGCGCAGGGTCAAGCAGGAACCAGGGGAATCGCTCTTGATCGAGGGCCATTGCGACGAGCGCGGCACCCTGGCCTACAATTTGGTACTTGGCGAGAAACGCGCCAAGGCGGCCAAACGCTATCTGGAGGACCTCGGAGTCCCGGCGTCCCGGCTGCTAACCACCAGCTATGGCGAGGTCAAACCTTTCTGCAAAGCGCACAATGAAGAATGCTGGCAATACAATCGCCGTGCTCATTTCGCTATCCAATAGCTCCCACTGAATTTATTTGGTGCGCAGGCTTCATCTCGGAAGGAGGTTGCCGTGGTTCGTTCGAGGGTGCTGCTTTTCTCTCTACTGGGAATCATCATGGTGGCAGGCTGCGCCGGCAAAGGCGAACGTATCGTTATCCTGATTCCAGGAACAGGCGCCGGGGAACGAATGGCTTCCACGACCGTGAATGGCCCCCGAATCGCGGTGCTCCCTTTCGACGATCAACGGGCCAACCAGGCCCATCTCGGAATGCGGTCGCATCTCTGGGGCGGAACCAGTTATTTTGACCTGCCGAGCGGGACCGTTCCCAAAGCGGCCGCGCAAGCCCTCGTCGACTATTTGAACCGGCAGGGCCGGAAAGCCTCTCTCGCTCGCACCGTAGGCAGCGAAGGGGCCGATGTCACCCTCACCGGCACGATACATGATCTGTCCATCGATGCGACAAGCGGAGTGATGCATACCGATCTAGCCGCAAAAAATACGATGAAATTTCAGATTGCGAATCATGCGGATGAAAGCGTGGTTCGCGAACGGGTCTCCGGATCTGGCAGCGATCAAGTCTTTTGGTTCGAGCCGACCGATGCCCAGCGCTTGACCGATGAACTGTTCGAGAAGACTTTCCAGAAGCTGGTCGGAGATCTCAGAGTTGAAGGACGGACGATTCGACTGAAATAGCTTCCCGGCTTCGCTCGCTGCCCAGGCTGGTCCTCTTTTATAAATATGACCTGGGAATGACACCGACTTTTTGAAAGGGCATTCTCCTCCCTACCTCCACCTCATCCCTCCGGAAATCTTCTCTCCCCAGAGAAAGCGAGAAGGAACAACGAGAGGAATAGAAAATAAAAAGGCGGCCACCCCGCGAGGAGTGACCGCCTTTTCTATAACCCAGAAACTAGATCAGTGATGCCCGCCCATGTTGTACGCAGGAGTCGACGGAATCAAACCACCAAAGGTCTGACCTCCCGGTGCCATCACATCGTACTGCTGATTCGGCTCACCCTTCGGAGCAACGGTCAAGTGCTGCTTGGCTGCGGCGCAACCAGCATCTGCTTCATCCTTGCCCGCGCACTCCTTCAAGCGGAGCGCAGAGATGCTGAGCGTCTTGCCAGGCGCACCGGCCACTTCCTGAAGCTTCTTCACGGAAGAGATCACCCGGTGATTCTGCTCGGTTTCCGTCGCGACAAACTCGATCAGATCGGTGGTGCTGCCCGGAGGCACTTCCTTGGCAGCGGCCGGACCCGCATGCGGACGGCCCATCTTCTTCAGCTCTTCCCAGGCACCCTTGTCGGCGTAGAACTTCAAGGTCTTGCCCGGATGCGCTTTCTGCCACCAGAGGCCGCTCTCGGCGTTGCCGCCGAACACCGCGACGTTGATCCAGACCGCTTCGTCATAATGATCGAGCACAATCACCCGACCGGTGATCGTCGTGGGCTTGCTCATGTCGCCCCACTCAAACCGCTCCTGAAATGCTTCGATGGCCAATGCGGTGGAAGCCATGCCGACTACCAGCGCAACGGCTGCCAAAATGGCCCCGCCTTGCTTCTGAAGCTTCATAATCGAATCCTCCTTCAACAACATGAAAGAATGAGAGCGTGATGATATCGATTACTTGAGGACCTTGAAACCGGTAATCGTCCGGCCATCCAAGGTCACTTCCATGGCTACGAGTTCCTGCGCAGCCTTGATGATCTGGTCCATCAACGCCTTGTCCTTCACAGCCAAGCGAACCGTCGTCGCGGCATGGTACCAGCCCGCGTACGCATTGTTCTTATCGGTGCCGCCCACAAAGCCCCATCCGCAGCAGGTCACCAAAGGATCCGGCGGCTTCACATCCATCATCGTTGAAGAACGGCCGGCGGGAGTCCCTGACGCAGGATCACCGGTGTTCCAATACTGAATGCCGAACAAGAGTTCTCCATTTGGATTGTCGGCCCACTGCGACCAGACACGGCCCTGGAGCGTCTTGGCGGCTTCACCCTTCAACACTCTTCCTCCGACCACGTCGGTGGCAGGACCACCTCCAGCAGGAGCATCGGCGGCTACGGCAAATTCGGCCGCTAGCAAGCCGAGAACAGAAAACACTGCAACGGCGGCTAGAACTACGACCCTCTTCATACCTAGTCCCTCCTTCATAAAGTTAACAACCTCTGAACCGTTACCTTAGATGACGATGAATTCAACACCACCGAATAAATACGGATGTTGCTCGTTTATATTGGAGCATCACGAAAACGTGGCAATGTTACTGAAACCGCACATGAGAGTCAAGGGATTGTTTCACGAAGATTAAAATTTGCAATCCACAGATAAATATCAACAATACCAATTATATATGCCAATCAATGCGCCTCGACTAGCCGTCTAATTTAGTTCGTCCATTAAAAAATTCTCATTTTAAATGCTGAATCTGGCGCTGAGAAAGTGGCCCCAGTCCAGTAATCGCAAGCGTGTGTTCATCGAATAGTTCTTCCGCCACTCGACTGACTTGCTTCATTGTCACCGCGTCGATATCCCGAATCATGTGATCCAAGGTGGTGTGCACGCCTTTGATCAGTTCATCCTTGGCCAGCTTATTCATGCGGCTGTGCGAACTCTCCAGGCTCAGCATGAGGCTGCCCTTCATCTGATCCTTCGTCCGGCGCAATTCGTCGCGGGTGATCCCTTTTTTCGCCATGCTCCGGATTTCGCGTCGAATCAGCTCGACCACCCGCTCGACTTCTTTCTGTCTGGTTCCGGCATAGACAGTCACCGTCCCGCCATCGGAATAGCCGGAGAGATAAGAGTAGATGGAGTAGGCTAACCCGCGCTTTTCTCTGACCTCCTGGAAGAGCCGGGAACTCACGCTGCCGCCCAAAATACTATTCAACACATAGAGGGCATACCGGTCCTTATGGCCGGCTGAAATCCCCTTGAGCCCGACACACAGATGCACCTGCTCCAGCTTTTTCCGCTGCAGCACCACGCCACCATGAATCTCCGGCGCATGCCGCTCGGGGGCGGCGATCTCCTCCGATCGTCCGCGGCGATCGAACTCCCGCACGATAATGTGCTCCAAGCGGCGCTGGTCGAAGCTCCCCGCCACCGCGATCACAATATCCTGCGGCCGGTAATGCATAGCCATGTATGCAAGAAGATCTTGACGCCGCAGGGAGCCGATGACCGCTTCCTCGCCTAAAATCGGCCGGCCGAGCGGATGCGCGCCCATGACCTGGCTGGTATGGAGGTCCTGCACGAGATCTTCCGGATCGTCCTGCACCATCCGGATCTCTTCGATCACGACCTGCTTTTCTTTTTCGATTTCCTTGGCGCCGAAGCGCGAGTGATGGAAGAGATCGGAGAGCAGCGCCAGCGCCTGCGAGAGATGCTGATCGAGCACTTTGACGTAGAAGGTCGTCGTCTCACGCGTCGTGAACGCGTTGAGCTCTCCGCCCAACGCATCGATCTCGCGGGAGATGTCCGTGGCCGACCGGGTGGCCGTGCCTTTGAAAAACATATGTTCGATGAAATGAGAGTAGCCGGCTTGCGAGGGTTGTTCGTCGCGGGATCCGGCATTCACCCACATGCCGACCGTGACGGACTTGAGAGTCGGGATCCGCTCGCTGACCAAGCGGATCCCGTTATCCAGAATGAGCTTGCGGTACAAGAGCGCTACTCAGCCGAGGGTTCTTTCGCCGGACTTCCGGCCGGCGCAGGCATGGTTTCCTTCCGGCTCAGCCGGATCTTCCCCTGCTTGTCGATTTCCATGACCTTCACCATGATCTGGTCGCCTTCCGCCACTTCATCCGCCACGGCTTTCACGCGATGATGCGCCAGCTGCGAGATGTGCACCAATCCGTCGGTGCCCGGCAGCACTTCGACGAATGCGCCGAAATCCATGATCTTCCTAACGGTGCCCATGTAGATCTTGCCGACTTCCACTTCCTCGGTCAGGCGGCCGATCGTATCTTTCGCCTTTTGGAGCGACGCTTCATCGGACGATGCAATCGTCACGATGCCCGTGTCTTCGATATTGATCTTGACGCCGCAGTCGGCCTGAATCGCGCGAATCGTCTTGCCGCCCTGGCCGATGATGTCCCGGATCTTGTCCTGCTTGACCTTCATCGTGTAAATACGCGGGGCGAACGCGGAGAGGTTCGTGCGCGGGCCGGTCAACGCCTTGGCCATGCAGCTCAGAATGTGGAGCCGTCCGACGCGAGCCTGCTCCAGCGCCTGCTGCATCAAGGCCGTCGTGATCCCGCCGATCTTAATATCCATCTGCAAGGCCGTGACGCCGTTCTTGGTGCCGCAAACCTTGAAATCCATATCGCCCAGGTGATCTTCCAGCCCGAGAATATCGGACAGAATGATGACCCCGTCGCCTTCCTTGATCAGCCCCATCGCAATACCGGCCACCGGTTCCTTGATCGGCACGCCGGCATCCATCATCGCCAAGGTGCCGCCGCAGACCGTCGCCATGGAGGAGGATCCGTTGGACTCCAGGATTTCTGAAACAATGCGCAAGGTATAGGGGAATACATCTTTGCCTGGAATGACCGGCTTCAACGCGCGTTCCGCCAGCGCCCCGTGCCCGACTTCGCGCCGGCCCGGTGACCGGAGCGGCCGCGCCTCGCCAACACTGAACGGCGGGAAATTGTAATGCAGCATGAAGGTGCGCATGTATTCGCCCTCCAGCGCGTCGATGCGCTGCTCGTCGTCCGTGGTGCCCAGGGTGACGACCGCGAGGCTCTGCGTTTCGCCGCGCGTGAAAATGGCGGACCCATGCGCCCGCGGCAATGCGCTGACTTCACAACTGATCGGCCGGATATCCGCCGGGCCACGCCCATCCGCGCGCGACTGCTTCTCCAGAATCATGTTCCGGACTTCGGTGTATTCCAATCCATGGAACACGATCTTGATGTGCCGCTCACTGGTGGGCACGTCGGGATTCTTCAGCTTCTCGACCGCCTCGGCCATAACCGCGTCCAGCTTCTCCTGGCGGGCCGACTTGTTGGGGATCATGATCGCGTCGCGAATGGGCTGCGCCACCAGCGCTTTCACCTTGGCGGCCAGCGCCGGATCGATGGCCTCGACCTTCACTTCGCGCTTCTTGTTTCCGACCATCTTCGCCAGCTCGGTAATCTTGGCGACGATTTTCTTGATCTCGGCATGGGCCAAGACCAGCGCTTCCAGCATCGTGGCCTCGGGCAGTTCATTGGCGCCCGCTTCAACCATCATGATGGCATCCGCGGTGCCCGCCACCACTAAATGCAGCTCGCTCTTTTCCAGCGTCTCCAAATCGGGGTTCACGATGAACTGGCCGTTCACCCGGCCGATCTTCACGCCGGCAACCGGACCGTTGAAGGGAATGTTCGAGATGGACAACGCCGCCGACGCCGCCGTGATGCCGATGACATCCGAGGAGCCCGTCTTATCGGCAGACAGCACCGAGGCGATGACCTGCGTTTCAAAGTAATAGCCTTCGGGGAACAGCGGACGGAGCGGACGATCGATCAAGCGGCTGGTCAGCACTTCCTTCTCGGCCGGCCGGCCCTCGCGCTTGAAATAGCCGCCCGGAATCTTTCCGGCCGCATAGGCTTTTTCCTGATAATCGACGGTGAGTGGCAAAAAATCGATGCCTGGCTTGGCGATCTGCGCGGCCACCGCGGTCGCCAGGATCACGGTGTCGCCGTACGACGCCCAAATCGATCCATCGGCTTGCTTGGCCACCCGGCCGGTTTCAAGCCGCAAGGTGCGGCCCGCAATTTCCAATTCAACAACATGTACCATCTATGGTCTCCTCCCGTTTGGTCCCACAGATGCCCACAGAGATACGCTCGCGCGCAAGCGCATCTCCGTGTTCACCTGTGCGACAGTCAGTGCCACCGCCGCACAAATGTGCGGCGGTGGCTTGCGTCCGTCTCTCTCCTGGCTACTTGCGAATACCCAACCGCTCGATGACCGCCCGATAGCGGGCCTCATCCACACCGCGCAGATAGTCGAGCAACCGGCGGCGCCGGCCGACCAACTGCAAGAGGCCGCGCCGTGAGTGATGGTCCTTCTTGTGCGTCTTGAAATGCTCGGTCAAATACGTGATCCGATTGGTCAATACGGCGATCTGCACTTCCGGAGATCCGGAATCCGTATCATGCTGCCGGTACTGCTTGATCAATTCGGTTTTTGCTTCTTTTAACAATGCCATGGCTGCGACTCCTCCTCGCTCCTCTTCAATTGAGTGATCCGATATCGACTAACACTTTTTGCACTTTGATCGGCCCTTTCGTCCGGGGATCATAGGTGCCGATCGCCAATAACCGCCCCTGCCCATCCTTGATTCTGATCGTGCCTGGCTCCGCCGCGCCGCTCCATCCAGCCGGCGTAATCGGGGCGCCGTGCAGAACACGGGATGCCTCCTGCTCGTTCACCGTACACAGCGGCAATCGATCGAGGACGCGGTCCAGCGTCCAGACCTGCTGACCCAATGTGCCGATCGCCAGCTGTGCGGCAATCTGCTCAACCGTCAGCGCCTGATCGATCGACAGCGCTCCGACTCGGCGGCGCTCCAGCGACAACAGATGTCCGCCGACACCCAGGGCCTCCCCCATGTCGGCGCACAACGTCCGGATATAGGTCCCCTTTGAGCAGACGACCCGGAGCGTGATGTCCCGCCCATCGGCCGCCAGCACCTCAAGTTCATGGATGACGATGTCCCGCGCGGCTCGCTCGACGGTTTGTCCGGCTCTCGCCGACTCATAGAGAGGCCGCCCGGCTACTTTCACCGCCGAATACATCGGGGGCAGTTGCTTTTGCGGCCCCACAAATCGAGCGACCGTGGCTTGAAGGAATTCGGAGCTGACTCCGTCCGTCCCGACCCGCTGCAGCACCGTCCCGGTCGCATCCTGGGTGTCCGTGGTTTCCCCCAGGCGCAGGACCGCCCGATATTCCTTGTCCCAACCCACCAGATACTCCGCAACCCGCGTGGCCCGCCCGATCAGCAAGGGCAACACGCCGGTGGCAGCCGGATCCAGTGTCCCGGCATGGCCGATCTTGGCGCCGCCCAATAACCCGCGCACCTTGGCCACGACATCGTGCGACGTCCAGCCGGCTTCCTTGTTCACAATCAATACGCCGTCGGCAATGCCAGTCTGGGCCATCATATCGATCGAGGCAGTCATTGATCCGTTCCCACCGGCGAGGCAGGCGATTCCGTGATACCTGCCGCGCCCATCGGCTCATCATCGACGTGCAGTTCATCCAACAGCTTCAACACCCGGTCCCCGCGCGGGCCGGTCATATCTTTCTTGAACACAATTTCCGGCAGATAGCGGAGCGTCAAGCGCCGGCCCAGCTCGGCCCGCACAAACCCGCTGGCCTTGGACAATCCGGCGAACACATCGCGTTCGGCGGCCTCCTGCTCCATGGTCGTGACAAAGACGTAGGCAATCCGCAAATCCGCCGTCAACTCGACATCGGTGACCGTCACCGTTCGCACGCGCGGGTCCTTGATCTTGCGCATCAAGATGTCCGCCACTTCCATCCGAATCTGGTCGGCCACCCGGTCGGCCCGCTTGTACGTTGACTTCGACATCATTCCTTCGCCGGCCTGACGCGCCGCCTCATACGCCACCGTCGCACCCATGCCGACTACAGCAGCTCCCGGTGCACACGCACTACTTCAATGGCCGGCATGCTCTTCATCACGTTCAGCACCTGCTCCAACACCTGCTCCACATGCGTCCCGTCGTTGGCCACACAGGCCATGCCGAGCACCGCTTTTTGCCAGAGATCATGGCCATCCACTTCCGCCAGCGAAATATTGAACTTTCCACGCAAGCGGTCTTTCAGACTATGCAAGACCTGCCGCTTTTCTTTGAGCGATTGACTCTCATGGATCAACAGCTCGACGGTGCAGACACCAACGACCATATGATGTATCCGCGCGCAACTCTCTAGAGACCGGCTTACAGCTTCGCCGCAACCTTATCGATCGCGTAGGCTTCGATCACGTCGCCGGCCTTCACATCGTTGAAGTTTTCGACGCTGAGGCCGCACTCGTACCCCTGCTGCACTTCACGCACGTCATCTTTGAACCGGCGCAGCGATCCGAGCTTGCCCTGATACACCACCACGTTATCCCGGATGACCCGCACCCCGGCGGCAGCCCGCGAAATGGTGCCGTCAACCACATACGAGCCCGCCACCACTCCCGCCTTGGGAATGGTAAAGACCTGCCGCACTTCGGCGCGGCCCAGGACGCGCTCCTTGAGCGTGGGTTCCAGCAGCCCCTCCATCGCCGCCTTGATGTCGTTGATCGCGTCGTAAATGATCGTGTACAGCCGGATATCAACGCCTTGCTGCTCGGCTAACGAGGCCGCCTTCGGCTCCGGGCGCACATTGAAGCCGATGATAATGGCCCGCGAGGCCGCCGCCAGCAGAATGTCGGATTCCGTAATGCCGCCCACGCCGTTGTGAATGACCCGCAGCCTGACCGCCGGAGTCGGCAGCTTTTCCACCGCCCCCGCCAGCGCTTCGGACGAGCCCTGCACATCGGCCTTGATGACAATGGCCAGTTCCTTGACCGATCCCTCTTGAATCTTGGCAAACAAATCATCGAGCGAGACCTTCGCCGGACCGGCCAGATCCGCGGCCCGCTGCTTCCGCGCGCGCTCCTCGGCGATTTCTCTGGCCACCCGTTCGTCGGACACCACTTGGAGCACATCGCCGGCGGACGGCACACCGGGCAAGCCGTTGACCTCCACAGGAATCGAAGGACCGGCCTGCTGCACCTTGACGCCCCGGTCATTGAGCAGCGCGCGCACGCGGCCGCTGAAGGTCCCCACTACGAATACATCGCCGACTTTGAGCGTGCCACTCTGCACCAGCACCGTCGCCACGGGACCGCGGCCCCGTTCGAGCTTGGCTTCCACCACCGTGCCCTTGGCCTGCCGATTGGGATCGGCTTTCAGCTCCAGCACTTCGGACTGCAAGAGAATCATTTCCAGAAGGGTGTCGAGCCCGGTCTTCTGCTTGGCCGACACTTCCACCATGATCGTATCGCCGCCCCAGGCTTCGGAGATCAGCCCGTGTTCGGACAGCGCATTCTTGACGCGATCGGAATTGGCGCCCGGCTTGTCGATTTTATTGATGGCTACGATTAGCGGCACGCCTGCGGCCTTGGCGTGATGGATGGCTTCGATCGTCTGCGGCATGACCCCGTCGTCGGCGGCCACCACCAAAATCACGATATCCGTCACCTTCGCGCCGCGCGCCCGCATGGCCGTGAAGGCTTCGTGGCCCGGCGTATCCAGGAACGTGACCTGCTTCCCGTTGACGGAGACGGTATAGGCACCGATGTGCTGCGTGATGCCGCCCGCTTCGCCTTCCGCGACGTTGGTTTGCCGGATCGCGTCCAACAGCGAGGTCTTGCCGTGATCCACATGCCCCATGATCGTGACGACCGGAGGACGATGCACCAACAGCTCATCGCCACTGCCCGCCTGCACGACTTGCTCCAACAGCTCATCGCCGGCCTTTTCGACGGAAATCTCGATCTTGACGCCGGCTTCATCGGCGATCATCGACGCGGCATCCATATTCATCGGCTGATTGAAGGTGAGCATCTGCCCCATCTCCATCAGCTTTCTGACGATGTCGGCGGGGCGCTGACCGATCAACTCGGCAAATTCCTTGACGGTCGTCCCCGGCGCCACCTTGACGCTCTTGCGGCGAGGCTTGGTCACCTCTCCCGGCTGAGCGTGATGCAGATGCTTGGACCGGTCATCCCGGCGCTGCACCGCAGGAATAGCGCGCAGGTCTTCCCAGCGCGCGGCATCCTCGCGGAACTTCACATCCTGCTCGTCTTTCGGCCGGCCCGTCTTCTTCGCTTTTTTCAGCTTCTCTTTGAGCCCTTCGGCCTCGATAGCCTCAAGCGCCGCGCTCTTTTTCTTGGCAGCGGCGGCCGCCTCCAATGCCGTCAGAGGGCCAGGCGCGCCGGCGGCAGGTTTTGCCGCCACTGGCGCAGCCGGAACCACAGGACGAGGTGGCGGCTCCGCGAGAATCGTGCCAATTTCAGGCAATTCCGGCAAATCGATCACCGGACTCGGAGGCGGGTCACTCACCGCCGGATGCGCGGCAGGCTCAACCGGCGCCGCGGGCGCACTGCTGGCGGCCGCAACATGACTCTCCGCCTCGCTCATCGGCGCAGGCGCAACCGCTCCCTCGCCCGGCTCATCCTCTTTCTTTTTCTTGATCAGGATGCGCCGCTTGTCGGGCTTCGCCGCCTCTTCGGCATGCGCCGCCTTGGAAGCATGGCTCGCATCGTGATGATCCGCTCCGGATGCCTCGTCGCTCCCCGCCTTCCCGCCTGACTTGACCATGCCCTTCGCTTTCGCACCGAGCTTTTCCAGCGCCTTGTGAACGGTGTCCTCGTCCAGAGCGCTGCTATGGGAGGCGACAGACACACCCATTTTCTTCAGTTCGGGGATGAGATCTTTATTCTCCATCCCCAGCTTCTTGGCAAGTTCATAGACGCGCATAGCTGTCACTGGTTGTGCTCGATTCTAGTTTGTCGTCGTTTCGGTTTCTTCTGCCTTGGCAGCCTGCCGCGCTTCTTCCTGGAGCCGCTGCGCTTCGGCCTCTTCGGCCAGGGCCGCTTTGATCTCTTTATCGCGCTCGACCTTTTCCTTTTCGTACTCGGTCGCGCTGATGATGTCGATCTTCCAGCCGGTCAACCGCGCCGCCAGGCGGACATTCTGGCCGTTCTTGCCGATCGCCAGCGACAACTGCGAATCGGCCACGACCACCAGCGCCGACTTCTTTTCATCGTCGATGCCGACCTTTTCGATCGTCGCCGGATTGAGGGCTTCGGCAATAAACACGCGCGGGTCCTGCGTCCAGGTAATGATGTCGATCTTCTCGCCCCGCAGCTCGCGTACGACCGCCTGCACCCGGGACCCCTTGATGCCGACACAGGCACCGACCGGATCGACGGCTTTTTCCCGCGAGGTGACGGCAATCTTCGTCCGGTCGCCCGGCTCCCGCACCACCGACTTGATCTCGACGATCTTCTCCATGACTTCCGGCACTTCCAGCTCGAACAGCTTGGAGACGAACTGCGGATGGCTCCGCGTCAAAATCACTTGTACATCTTTCGGCGTCCGGCGGACCTCCAGCAGCATGGCTTTCACCCGGTCCCCGCGCCGGTAGGTCTCCCGGGGGATCTGCTCCTGAATGGGCAGCACCGCCTCGGTCTTCCCCAGATCGACGAGATAGTTGCGCCGCTCCATGCCGAGAATGATGCCGTTGACCAGATCGCCCTGGCGCGTCGAATACTCTTTCTGCACCGCTTCCCATTCGGCTTCACGCACCTTTTGAAAGATGACTTGCTTGGCCGTCTGCGCCGCGATGCGGCCGAGCTCGCCCATCTCGATCAAGGAGCCGATTTCGTCGCCGACTTCGGCTTCGCTGTCGAACTGCCGCGCTTCCTGAAGGGAAATTTCGGCTTTGGGATTGCTGACCTGATCGACGATGACTTTCTTCGACACGACGGAGATCTCGCCCGTCTTGGGGTCGATCTCGACCTGAATGTTCTCCGCCTGGCCAAATCGCTTTTTGGCCGCCGTTTGAAGGGCCGACTCGATCGCGCCAATCACGCGGGACTTGTCGATGCCTTTCTGGCGCCCGATCTCATCGATGACTGCGATCAATTCTCGATTCATACATCACGCTCCTGCTCGATCCGTCAGCGGAGCCATCCCGGCCCCCGGCTGGCACACTATATTTCGATGGCGATCCGGGCCTCTGCAATGATCTGCCGGCTCAGCGTCACCAGTTCCGGCGCCGCCCGTTTCGCCGAGACCGCCAGCACAATCGACTCTTCGTCCGCCTGCATCAATTCTCCGGCGACACGCCACTGGCCGTGCAGCGGTTCCTTCAGCTTGACGCTCACACGCTTCCCGACCGCCCGCTGATAATCTTGAAACCGTTTGAAGGGGCGATCGAGCCCCGGTGACGACACTTCAAGCGTATAGGCGTGGGGAAACGGATCTGCCACATCCAACGCGGGCCCCAGCGCGACATGAGCCCGCTCACAATCCTGCACCGTGACGCCGCCCGGCTTATCGATGAATACGCGGATGACCGTGCGCGCTCCCTGCCCGGCACAGGACACTTCCACTAATTCCAGCCCCAGCGTCCAGAGAATCGGAGAAATGATGTCCTGAAGCCGGTCACTGACCGACCGGGATCCATGCTCCGGAGTAGTCAACGCGCATCCTCTGAAATTCACCTAAATAAGCGCCCAAACAAAAAAGTGGGCCTGCGCCCACTTCCAGCAGCGCAACCTTAGCATGCCCCCCTGTCCAAAGCAAGGGGGACTACCCCGTCAAGGCCGTCATCCGGGCCGCCAAGGCTCTGGTGATCGGACCGGGAGAGCCGGCCCCGATCGTCCGGCCATCGACCCGAGTGACGCCGAGCACCTCCACGGTCGTCCCCGTGAGAAATACCTCGTCGGCCGTGTAGAGCGACTCGACCGACAGGAACTCCTCGCGCACCGGCAGGCCCTCTTTTCTGGCAAGGTTCAAAACCACCGTTCGCGTTACCCCCGATAAAATCCGCGGCCCTTCCGGCGCGGTGACCACCGTGCCCGCTTGAACGGCCATCACATTGCTGACCGACCCCTCCGTGATGAGGCCGTCCCTGACCAGAATCGCCTCGAACACGCCGGCCCGTTTGGCTTCTTCCCGTGCCAGCACATTGGCCAATAAATTCACACTCTTGATGTCGCATCGTGCCCAGCGCAAGTCCTCACAGGTCTTGGCCGCCACGCCGGTGGCGCGGGTCTGAGCCGGAAAGGGCAGCAACTCACGGATCGTCATCACCACGGTCGGCGGCACATCGACGGGAAACGCATGGTCCCTCGGGGCCGCCCCGCGGGTCACCTGGATATAGACCTTCGCTTCGGCAAATCCGGCCGCGTCGATCCCTTGCTGAATCCATTCCCGCCACTGCGCCCGCGAATAGGGCTGAGACAGGCTCAACTCCCTGGCGCTCCGGTCGAGCCGATTGAGATGGGCCTCCAGTTCGAAGAGCCGGCCCTGGTACGTCCGAATCACCTCGTAGACGCCGTCGCCAAACTGAAATCCGCGGTCTTCGATTGAAATCGTGGCTTCTTGCCAAGGAAGAAACCGGCCATTGAGGAACGCGATAGCAGGCACGGCGGTCAGCCTTTTCCTTTTTGAGTCACATGGACGCGGAATACCCGGCGGTCTTCAGCCGTACACTTCCAGCCCATGCGTTTTTCAAACAGGATCTCGTGCGTTCCCGGGAGTATGCCCGCAAACTCAAAGGTCCGGCGGCCGTTATCGACCGCGTTGTTCCCGGCAATGCGCAAATAGGCATCGTCCACCAGCGCCAGCCCTTTGGTGTTATAACTCGAAACCCATTGCTCCCCTCTGGTTCGATCTTCCCAGAGATGAATGATAAAGGACCCGCCGATCGCCGCTTCAATCACCCGAGGGATATCGACATCCGAAGAATGATGCTGATCCTGCCCCACGCTATTCATAAAAATACTCGCTGCCTATAAACCGTTTACGAGGGCGACTCGCCCCCCCACGCTCGCTACGCTTTCCGCCGAGGACCGACAAAAATCTCTGCATTCTCTGTGTGCACCTCATAACTCCCCACACAATACCCGCCGCCGTCGGTTCCCTGCCCATTGCGAATGTCGAACGCCAGATCGTGCCAGGGACAGGCCACGATAAATCCCTTCACTCGCCCTTCATTCAAGGGTCCACCCTCATGGGGGCAGAGGTTATGCACTGCATAGAATTTGCCGTCGATATTGAAGAGCGCGATGGCGCGACCGTTGACCGTGACCACCTTCGATTGCCCAGGAAGGACCTCGCTTTCCGATGCGACTCGCTGAAACCCTTCCATTCACTCACACCCCTATCTTCTCCAGGCACCCATCTCCCCGCGCCGCGACCAGCCATCCTACATCCGCAGCACGTACCTCAGTTCATCCCCCTTGGCCACCCCCGACCGCTGGATAAACCCCGCTTCGGTTTGCAGCACATACCGGGCCGCCTCCGGAGGGGGCCCGAAGAGGGGACAGGGATCTTTCGCGCAGGGATCGGCATGCTCGACCAGGTGCACCACATGATGGCTCTCATCCACCCACATCAGATCGACGGGAAACCGGTACTCTTTCGTCCGGATGCGGTGCAACCCGTTCTCTTCGAAGATATAAAGCATCCCGCTATTGGGTGGCAACCCGTCGCGAAACGCCAATCCAAAGAGCAGTTTTTCAGGCGTCTGCGCCACTTCCGCTTCCACCGTCGCGCCGTTCGGAAAAGTCACCACGATGATGTCGGTGTCTTTTTGCGGAACGAGAAACATCGAGACGCTCATGAGGAGCACCGCCAGCAGGAGCATCATGATGATCCGCTTTTTCTTTTGCTCCCGATCGCTCCCCTGGGCCACGGCCATGCTCACTTCCCTTCAGCAACTCTGTGCCTGCGCGCTGGGCCCATGGGCCCATATTCCCGGGCATTCTAGGCCTTCTGACCGACGCGGTTCTGTTGACTTGGAAAAGAACCACAGAATAGAATGGCCCCCTACATTGCGCACGCACTATGAGCAGGGCGGCGCAAGCTTGTCAACATGGTTTGTTTGTCTTTTGTAGTGAGAAGGAGGCGTGGGTCATGGCACTGCTGATTACCGATGAATGCATCTCCTGTGGAGCTTGCCTGCCTGAGTGTCCGAACGAGGCAATTTTCGAAACCCGGAGCGATGCCGAAGGAAAAGGGCACCATGTCGGCGACGGACAAGGCGTCGGCGATAATATCTACATCATCACGCACGATCGCTGCACGGAATGCGTCGGGCACTTCGACGAGCCGCAATGCGCGGCGGTCTGCCCCGTCGACAACTGCTGCATCGCCGACCCGGCCTATCCGGAAACCACCGACGTGTTGCTGGAAAAGGCGAAGACGTTGAACCCCGATAAAGCGATTGACCCAGCCAAGGTCTGGAGCGGCGTTCGGAACTAATCAACACGCGACTACGTTAGAACCTCTTGAGGCCCCCTTTCCTGGTGGGAAGGGGGCCTCGGTTTTTCCCGCACGCCGCCGGCGCATCTCTTGCGGGAATGCACCCTCTACTGGATTTGAAGCCCTTTGAGCTATAGACTGGAAGCATCGTAGGGTTGCTTCGATCCAACTCCTTCTTCCGGTGCCCTCATAGCCAGTGAGCCGTTCACTCCCGCTTTGGAGGTGCAATCATGCGCAACCGATGGAGTCTCCTCGCCGCGCTGTTATGCGCACTTGCAAGCCCCAGCCTCGGCCAAGCCAGTACCGGAAACTCGGCGCCATTATCGAGAGCTTCGTCACCCGCCATTTCCCCGATGCCACCAGCCATGTGTGGATCGTCAACGGAACCCAGTGGGACGGAGATGAAATGGTAGTCGATATCCGCACGGTCGTCGTGGAGCGACAACTGCCCACCCCGATTGAAAATCGGTATTTGCTGCTCATCAAGGAAGGAAAGTTGACGGCCGTCCAGCGTATTCCACTGGAGGATGGCGCGGACTGCCAATCTGAAGACGCCTAGCGAGAAAACCGCTTCGGAAGAAAGCGAACGGCCCCAGTGGAGCATCCACTGGGGCCGTTCTTTCACGCACAAATGTGAGTGAAACTACTTCAGCATCACCAGCTTGCCGCCGACATGCGCCGGATGCAGATGGCAGCGGTACGTCAACACGTTGCCCGCAGCATAGAACAGGTCGCTGGTGGGCACACCGATATACTTCGTCTCTCCCGGCTTGAGCACCACCGAGGTGTTCAACACGGTCGGTGCGGACTGATTCCTGGCCGCCGTGAGCTGGAAGCCATGCTCCGCGGACGCGTTATTCGTCACCTTCAACAGCACCGGAGCGCCAGGACGAGCCTTGAAATCGATGACGGTGGTCGGCGGATACCAGGTCTTCAGGTTGCCGATTTCCACCGCGTAAAACTGGGCGTCCACTTCAAGATCCTTGAATGGCTGGCCCACCACGGATCCGGTTTCCAGATCGCCGACTTCGACGCCGCCAGCCTGAAGCGCATGCGCAGCCGAGGCACCGGCGACGATCATCCCGAGGCCAAAAAGGACCGATAACATCGTCTTACCCATGACCTACCTCCTTAAAAAGAAGAAGAGATGTGATTAGGTTGGTAAAAAACTACCGCCAAGCTCTGATAGCCTTGACTGCTTCGATGACTTCCGACTGTCACGTCAACACCGTTTGCCAATATCCGCTCCATCACGAGGCGAGTCTTATAGCATAGGGGCCAAAATGGAAGCAAGCAGCTTCTAGCCGCCCAGAAAAAGAACGGCGATCTTTCCCCGCCCGGATTCACCCCATGAAACGGCCACCTTTTCAGCCGCGTCCCTCCCAAGGCCGTCCATTTACTGATTTACGGAGACTTCTCTCCCGATCAGGACATCGTAAGGGGCAAAATCATCGCTCAATTCAACCCCTCGCGGCCATGGCGCCTCGCGATGGGTGTTCAGCAAGGCGATTGCTTCCACGGGCAACTGCCGATTGAGCGCCATCTCCGTCACTTTCGAGACAAACGCCTCGGGCGCCCCCCGATCGACCGCCCCCCCCGCGAAAAAAATCAAATTCTCCGCTTTGGTCTGATTCTGTTTCCACGGCCCCTTCGCCGCAAAGGTTTCGACCGTGGGGAAAGCCCGTTTCATTGTCTGCACCACTGCGGCCGCCCGCACATTGTCCACCTCCTCTCCGGAAGACGCCAGATTCACTGCCACCACGCCGTCCGGCTTCAAATGCGCCCGCACCGCGGAAAAAAACTCGGCGGTTGTCAGATGGAAGGGGATCATATGCCGGGCAAAGGCATCGATCCAAATCAGATCGTAGGAATGCTCGGTCGTATTCAGAAAGGCCCGGCCATCCTTGACACGCACATGGTGGTTAGCCGGCGGATGATAGTCGAAATATTCCTCCGCCATGCGCACGACAGTGGGATCAAACTCGACGATGTCCATCTCAAGATCGGGCCAGTAGTGCGCCAGCCACTTGGCGAGCGATCCGCCGCCATGCCCGAGAATCAGCCCTCGCTGCGGATGCTCGACCAACGCCAGCGACGCCACCATCAACTGGCTATAGGGCAGAAACAGCGGCAGCGGGTCGGCCTTCCACATGACGGCATGGAACGTCCGGTCCAGTACCAGATAACGGAACAGTTGGTCGTCGCGAACACGTACTTGCTGATAGGGGCTGTCTTCCTGATAGACCGGCGGATTTAATTTCTGGATAGGATGACTCGCGAACGCAGCCAACACCGCTGGGACTATCAGGATGAGGACTTGCACCAACCGCCCAACCATGGCTCCCTTCCACAGCCAGAGCGCGCCAAGCACCACTTGAATGGTTCCCAGCCAGGCCACGAGCGCCTGGCTCCCGATCCAGGAAAGGAGAAAAAACGCGGTCCCCCAGGTTCCGATCAAGCTGCCGACTGTCGAGAGTGCAATCAAACGGCCGGTGTGGCGGCCAAGATGGCCCATATCGGACACGGCCAATCGCAACATGGCCGGCAACACGCCGCTTAATCCAAAGGCCGGGGGCGCCAGGAGCACAGTGGCGGCCAGACAGGGCCCCCAGCGGGGATCCTGAATCCAGGCCTCCACTTGGAATAAGACGGGCTGACTCGCCCAGGCCACGAGAAAGGTCCACGATCCGGAAAAAAGCAACAGACCCGCCAGCACAGCGCCCCCAGGGTACCGGTCTGAGGCCCATCCTCCAAAGGCATAGCCGCTGCTCATAGCCGCGAGAATCACCCCGATCAAGGCGCCCCAGACAAACAGGGAATTCCCGAAGACCGGGGCCAGCAGGCGGCTCCCCAAAATTTCCAGCGCCATCACGACCGCGCCCGTAATGAGGGCCGTCGCCAGCAGCACATGACGGGAGATGGGAGTGGGACGTTCCGCTGTCATGAAACAAACGCGGCAAGACGGAGTTGCACGATAGGCGGCATAGCACACACAGACATCACAACGAACTCCCCCAATTTTTGAAATAGCGCAACAGATCTCTTACCGACAGCATCCCCACAACTTCTCCGCCATCCACCACCGCCAAATGCCGGATCCCGGCTTCAGCCATCAGATCGCTGGCCTCGTGGGGAGAGGCCGCAATGTCAATCGTCACCAACGGAGCGCTCATAACCGAACGAACCGCCGTCTGCGCCGGATCCCGCGATTCAGCGAGCACCTTTCTCGCCAAATCCGTTTCACTCACGATCCCCAGATCGCGCCGGCCATCACGAACCAACAGCGCGCCAACCTTCCCATCACGCATCTGTCGGGCGGCCTCAACCACCAAGGCCTCCGGACGGATCGTATGGACGACCGGCTGCATCATCACCGCCAGCGGCCGCTGGATTCCACTCGACCCCGTCATGCGCTTCTCCCCTGCCGAATCGGAAGGCGATTCTACTCACCCGATTTTCAAAGAGTCAACGAAACAACCCTCCGTAGGGGAAACCCCATGACGCCGCTACACATTTCATTGCTCACTCTCCTCCTCGTTGCTATACTTTGGCTGATTTACGAATTTTCACTGAGGAGACCCGCGCCCATGCACATCAGCGTCATCGGAACCGGCTATGTCGGACTTGTCACGGGAGCCTGCTTTGCCGAATTCGGCGTCCATGTCACCTGCATGGATACCGATGCCAAACGAATTGCCCAGCTTGAAAAAGGCGAGGTGCCGTTCTTCGAGCCCGGCATCACCGAACTCGTCGCCAAAGGGATCAAGGAAAACCGCCTCACCTTCACCACGGACATTGCGCGGGCCGTCGACAAAGCGCTGGTCATCTTTATCGCCGTCGGGACACCGCCCAAATCGGATGGATCCGCGGATTTGTCCTACGTCGAAGAAGTGGGCCGGGGCATCGCCAAGCACATGACCGGCTACAAAGTGATCGTCACCAAATCCACCGTCCCGGTCGGGACCGGTGAGAAGCTCCGTGAAGTCATCAAGGCGCACCAATCGGACCAATTCCGTTTCGATATCGTCTCGAACCCGGAATTTCTCCGCGAAGGATCCGCGATCGAGGATTTCATGCGGCCCAATCGTGTCGTCATCGGCGCGGACAATGAACAGGCCGTCGCGATCATGAAAGACCTCTATCGGCCGCTCTACCTCATCGAAACGCCGTTCGTCACCACCGACGTGCCCACGGCGGAAATGATCAAATACGCCTCGAACGCCTTCCTGGCCGTCAAGATTTCCTTCATCAATGAGATGGCGACCGTCTGCGAACGGGTGGGAGCCAACGTGCAAATGGTGGCCAAAGGCATGGGGCTCGATCATCGCATCGGCAGCAAATTTCTCCATGCCGGCCCGGGGTTCGGCGGTTCCTGCTTCCCGAAAGATCTCGCCGCGCTGGTACAGACGGGAGAACGAGTGGGCTATCCCTTCCAGATCGCGGGAGCCGCAGCCAAGGTGAACTACGAACAGCACCTGCGCATGGTGACGAAAATTCGCGAAGCCTGCGGCGGCCTGCAAGGCAAAACGCTGGGCGTGCTGGGCCTCTCGTTCAAACCCAACACCAACGATATGCGGGAAGCCCCGTCGTTGACGATCTTAAGCGCCTTGATGAAGGAAGGCGCCGCAGTGCGCGGATTCGACCCTGTGGCGATGGAGGAGGCGGCCAAACTGATCCCTGGGATGATCCCCTGCAAGGACATGCACGATGTGGCGGGACAGGCGGACGGCCTCATCATCATGACCGAATGGAATCAGTTCAGAAACCTGGACTTCGAGCGATTGAAGCAGACCATGCGGCAGCCGCTCTTGCTCGATCTGCGGAACGTCTATGACTCCGAGCGGGTGACCGGATTCGGCTTCCGCCATGTCTCCGTCGGCCGTCCGACCAAAGAGCCCCGCTTGGCCTAAGCGGGGCTCGCGAATCGCCTAAGTCAACCGTGGCAGTTCGACCGCGGCTTCCGACTTGGTCTTCGGCTTGTAGCCCATCCGGTCCAGCACCTTCATAATCCTGGTTTTCAAGCGGTCGTCGGCATCCGTCAAGGCCGTCGCCAAGGGCTCCACGGCCGGCTTGCCGATCTTCCGAATGATCTCCGTGGCCGACTGCCGGATTTCATCCTCTTCCGACACCAGCAACGGCACCAGCGACGACACGGACACGCCGCCCAGCTTAATCAGCGAATCGTAGGCCCGCTGCCGGACATCGCCGACTTCGTCGGTGAGGGCGCTCACCAGCGGCAGCACCGCCCGCTGATCCTTGAGTTCGCCCAAGACTTCCGCCGCATACTTCCGGTTCAGCCAGTGCGGGTCCTTGAGATCCAGCAGCATCGCATCGGCTTTCGCCGCATTCGGATCTTTCGCGCGAATCCTGAAGCTCTTGGCGACCCGCTTCCCGCCTTCTTCGACCACACGAATCGTCGCGCCGTCCCCGACCTTGAGCTTCTTGAGATCCTCAAGCGCTTCCTCGGCCACGTCCAGCACGACGGTCTTGCCGTCATAGGCCAGCAGCTCGACCTCGATCTGCTTCGCTTCCGGATTGACCGCGACGACCCGCTCGGTGACGAGATTGAATCCGTCCTTCTTCTCGCCGCCCTTCGGACCGATCTGAATCAATTTCACTGGCGCTTCATCTGCCATAACGTGTGTCCTTCTTCTGTCTATCGTGAGTGGTTATTGACCCGATGTCCAACCGAGACTCGCCAACACCCCTTCCACCGTTTCCTGCACCATCGTATTTTCATCTTCGAGCAGCGGCAACAGCGGTTGAATCGCCTCTTTTGCCCCCAACCGGGCCAGCGACTCCGCCGCATTCCGGCGCACCAGCCAATCCTCATCCTTCAAGGATTCGATCAACGGCCCAGCCGCGCGGGCGTCCCCGATTTTCCCCAGCGCTTCCGCCGCGTGCCGGCGCACCATCCAGTTGTTTCCCAAAAGGCCGTCGATCAAGGCCTCGACCGCCCGCGCATCGCCGATCTTCTTCAGCGCCCGAGCGACATCTTCCCGCAGGGTACTGTCTGTGAGCGCGTCAATCAAGCCGGGGACCGCCCGGGAGTCCCCGATCCGCTCCAGCGCCCAGACTGCCGCCGTCCGCACCGCGCCATCCTTATCCTTAAGCGCCTTCACCAGCGGCTCCACGCCGCGAGGATCTTTCAGCTTGCCAAGCCCGGATGCCGCCTGCTCGCGGATCGCCCACTCGTCGTCCTGCAGCGCCTCAAGCAACGCCTCGACCACCGTCGGCCCGATCCGCACCACCGCCGTCGTGGCCGCTTCACGAATGACCACATCCTCGTCGGCCATCAGGCCGATCAAGCGGGGCACCGCATCGGGCCCCATCTGCCCCAGGCTCGCAATGGCATGGTCGCGCAAGGCTTCGTTCTCGTCGCGCAACGCGGAAATGAGAAGGTCGATCCGATCCGATTCCGTCTCGTTACTCATCCTCGTCCTGTCCTTCCTCTCCCGTGACCGGCGTCCCGGCCAAGGCTTCCAGTTTGTCGGCGATCAAGCCGGCATTATAGGCCACCAGCCCATCGCGATCCGTCCTCAGCCGGTCGAACAGCTCCTTGTGCGGACGCAAGGCCTCCACATCCTTAATCTTCGCCAGCGCTTCCATCGCATAGACCCGCAACGGGCGGATCGGAATCGCTTCCAAATAGAGTTGCATCGGGCGGGCATCGCCGATCAGGCCCAAGGCCTTGATCGCCAGTTCCTTGACGCCGGTATCCTTGTCCTGCGCCAGCCGCTTCATCAAGGGCTCCACCGCCCGCACGTCGGCAATCTTGCCCAACAGGTCGGCCGCCGCCTCGCGCACCAGCCAATCCTCATCTTCAAGATATTCGATCAGGATTTCAACGCTGGGCCGGCCGATGCCCAATAAATCAATGACCGTAGACATCCGCGCTTCTTCCCGTTCACTGGCCCCTTCCACATCGCGCAGCGCGTTGAACATGTCATCGATCCGCTCGCGGATGGCGCTCAGCTTTTTCAACGTGCCGACTGCGATGTCCCGCACCGCCGGCTGCCCCATCGCGTCGATAAACGCGTCGATGGAGCGGGGATCCAAGAGCTGATCCAGCATCAGCGCAGCCGTGACCTGCACCTCAGGATCCGCATGTGTGAGCATCTCGCACAGGGGAATCACCGCCGTCGGAATCGCGCCGACGAGATGCGTCATCACCTGCCGGGCCTCGCCTTCCGGCGTCTTCAGCAGCAAGGCCACCAGCGCCGCGGCCGTATCCGTATCGAGGACCCCGGCCATCTGCTCCAGCGCGGCCGCCCCGGCCTTGCGCGCCACCTCATCGCTATCTTCGAGCAGACCGACGAGCGCCACCCCCGCCTGCGGATCCTTGATGCGGGCCAGCATCGCTGCCGCTTCTTTTTTCAGCTCCGTCGTGCCGGTTCGCAACACCTCGCTCAGCGCCTGCACGGCCCGCGGCCCGCCCGCCACACAGGCGGCCGTCGCCCGCATCCGGCGCCAGTCCTCTTCATGAACCAGCTCGGAAACTAACGTTTCAATCGTTTCCTTGGACATAAATTCCCGTCACTGAGACGCTACACCCGTCCCGGTCTCCAGCCAGCCAGCGCGAGCGCTTCCTTGACGTGATAGCGGATATTTTCATCCCGCGGGCCGGTCAGCAAGGGGAGCAGAAACGGCACCGCTTTGGAACCGAACTTCGCCAATGCCGCCGCCGCCTCAGCTCTGGTAAACGTCGGTTCCAGCGCCGCGACCAGCGAGGGAATCGAGGCGTCATCGCCGATCATGCCGAGGGCCCGCACCGCCACGCCCTGCGTGATGACTTCTTCATTCCATTGATCGCCGCACCCCGCGACAGCGCGCGGCGCGTCGAGCGGACGCGTCCCCTCCACCACCTCGATCAAGACCGGCACCGCGCGGCGATCGCCGATGCGCCCCAGCGCTTCGACCGCCAAGGTCCGCAACCCCGGTTCTTTCATCGCCGTGAACAAAAATTCCACCGCCTGAGGAGCGCCGATCTCACCGAGCGCCCGCACCGCATCCTCGCGGACCGCCGAATCCTGATCGTTGAATAAGACCGACAGCAGCGGGTCCACCGCCTTCTGCGACTTCATTTTCCCGAGCGATTCCACCGCATGGAGACGGACCAGCCATTCTTCATGCTGCAGCGTCTCCAGCAACGCCGGAATCGCCGCTTCCCCGATCGCCGCCAGCGCCGCCGCCACTTCCTCCCGCACCGCTTTGACTTTATCTTGCAGCAGCGGCAGAAGCGGCTCGATCGCCGACACATCTTGCACCCGTCCCAGTGCCTTGACCGCATGCATGCGCACGATCCAATCGTGGCTGCGCAACGCCTGCTTCAGCGGATCCAGCACTCGCCGATCCGCAATGGAGGCCAGCACCGCGGAGGCGGCCTCCTGCACCGTCAACTCTGGATCGGACAAACAGGCTCCCAGCGCCGGAACCGACGGTTCGCCGATCGCCGTCAAGGCTCCGATCGCGGCCTCACGGACCGACCGGTCGCGATCGCGCAAGAGCGACACCAGCGGAAGGACTGCTCTTGGATCTTTCAGGGTGCCCAGGAGGCTGGCCGCGTCTTCGCGAATGGCCCAGTCCTCATCCTTGAGGGCTGCAATCTGCTCCGCTACCGAATCCCCCACCATGGACCTCCCGAATCGAGCCGACAACCCTAACACACGGTTTTTTACAGGGTCAACGGAGCGGATGCGCGGGCCGGAAGAGAGAGAAGGGAGGAGCGAGCAACAGGCCAAAATGCTAGCTGGACCTGGCCACGTCGCCGGAGGGGCCAAAGCGGCCCGTCTCGCCGAGGGGCCGATCGACGCGGAGATTGTCCGCCTGGCTGGAACTGATCTCCACTTCTTCAGCGGGCGGCGACCACCCGAGCTTTTCCAGCGTTTCCAGGACGATCAGCCGGAGGGCGTCTTTGGCCGTCAAGCGCACGGAGGCATAGGAAAGGACTCGCTCGCCCTCGGCTTCCACTTCGGAGGCCTTGGGATCGTAGAGAAACGCGATCAGCGGCTCGATGGCCGTGTCGCCGATGATGGTCAAGGCGGCCGCCGCTTTCTCCCGCAGCACCCCGTCCTTGAGCAGCATGATGAGATCGGGAATGACGCGCGGATCGCGGAACTGCCCGAGTGCCGTAGCCGCCGCTTCCTTGATAAAAGCATCTTCGCTCACGATGCAGCCGGGTGTCGGCGAGCCTTCCTGCTTGATCCCTTTTCCCTTCAACGCATCGAGCACGGCGGGCAGCGCGCGCGGATCGCCGATCATCCCGAGGGAGGCGATCGCGTGCCGCTTGACGGCCCCGTCTTTCATGGCTTCCAGCAGCGCGTCGATCGCACGGGAATCGCCGATCATCCCGAGCGCAATCGTGGCATCCTCACGCACCGCGCGATCCGGATCCTTCAGGGTCGCGATCAAGGCATCGACCACTTTGGCATCGCGCACCCAGGTCCGGCCGATCTGGTAGTCGGTCGTCATCCCGCCCAGCGCCCGGGCCGCATGGCAGCGCACGACGAAATCCTTGTCCGTCAAACTCTCGATCAACGGCTCGACGGAAGGCTGGCCGATGGCGATCAGCGCCGTGCCGGCCGTCTCCCGCACGATCTTGGAAGTATCGCGAAACAGCCTGATTAAGGCCGGAACAGACTTGGGGGCGCCGATTTTGCCCAGCGCCTCGGCCGCCGCGCTCTTCACGGCGCCGTCGCGATCGCGGCAGGCCACTATCAGCGCATCGACGGCCTTTGGGTCGCGCAGTTCGCCGCAGGTCTTCGCCGCGTGTTCCCGCACCCGCCACCGTTCATCCTTGAGAGCCGCCAGCATGCGATCCAGCACGACCGGCCCCATCTTGGCCGCAGCCTCCACCACCTGGTTGCGCACTTCCATGATGGCATCGTTAAACAGCCCGATCAGAGCGTCCACCGCCTTGGGGCCGCCGATCTTGGCGACTGCGCAGCCGGCATAGGCCCGCACCGACCAAAAATCGTCCCCGCAGGCGCTGACCAGCGCATCGATGGATTTCGGATCGGCGAGTTCGGCCAGCGCCTTCGCCGCCTCTTCCCGCGTCGCGTCATCAACATCTTCCAGGGCTTCTAAGAGATCGTCCAGGGTATGTGTCATAGTCAGGGTTTCTGTTCGTAATACTGATCCCGTTGGCCCCCGTGGGGGTACATTCGCTTGCAGCGCACCACCAAAGTCTGCGTTCCTCGGCCCTCAATGCACTGATCGAGCGACTTGGCAAACTCGATCGTGCCGTCCAAATTGACCATGAACGGAAAATCGAACGTGAAACTGATGAACTTGTACTTGCCCGGTTTCAGCAGCAGCTCCCGCCGCTCCGACGTTTTGTAGGCGTCCGACGTTTCAGGATCCAGGGTCCAAATCGTCGGCGTGATGCCCGGCACCTGCCACCACGATTGCGGCACCAGCTTCGTAGCATCGATCGTGATCGCATGCTCCTTGAGATGGGCCGGGGGAGGCCCCGCCTGCCCTTCGGCCGTCCAGGCCCATGCCGTGCAACCCGCGACCAACATACCCGCGAGCACCCACACCCGGTGGCGAAGCAATCTCGTTGTCATCATATGGCTATCTCTTGGAAGAAGACGCCGCGGCCGGCGCCATGGCCGGCGCGTGGAAAATTTCCTCGACGGCCTTGCTCTCCCACTCCGTATGCGTCTCCAGGCCGAGAAGACGCATCACCGTCGCCCCTGTGTCGATGATGGACACCGGCTGGCGAATCACTTGCCCGTGCGGGATCCCGGCGCCGGAGACAATCCACGGCACCACCGGAGTCGCCGTCGTCGCGGGCTCCTCCCCGCTGATGTCCGTACCGGGCGCGCTCAGGGCCGTCACCACCACCGTGGTCCGGTTCGAGAGCCCATGCTCTTTGAAGATGTCGAGAACGGATTTCACGGCCGCATCCACCGCTTGCAGCCCCTGGCGATATTCTTTCGAGTTCCAGCCATGCGCGACGCCGGCGCGCCCGGCTTCCGGCAGATGGACGACCAGCAAATGAGGCAGCGAGAGAATCGCATGGCCGTAGCCATGACCGCTCGTAGCTTTCTGAAAATATTGGCGGATATAGGCTACGATCTTGTCCGGATGGCACTCGGGACGCAACGCGCCGCACAATTGATAATCGGTATAGGGCTCCGGCCGCGCGAGCTGATAGAGCGACTCATCCATGTAGAAAATGGCACTGTCCCGGCCGCCGCCCAAGTCCATGTAGTCGAACAGGCTGGGCGAGCGCGAATAGCCGCGGCTGAATTCAAAGGCGTTCCACGTAATCCCATGTTTCTCCACCGGCATCCCGGTCACCAGCGACGCCATCGTCGGTAAACGCAACGCCGGCGTAACTCCTGTCGCCGACCAGGTGACGGCGCCGTCTTTCACAAGCTTGCTGAGGACCGGCATCGTCCCGCCCTTCAGCGAATCCTGGCCAAATCCCTCCAGGACGAACAGAATCACATGCTCGGGCGCCGCGACCGGCGCCTCAACCGCTTTCGTCGTAGCTGCTTCAGCCTGAAGGCCGGCCCCCGCGAACAATTCAACTCCCATGAGGACGAGACCGACAAGAAATGTACAAAACATATGAGATGGATGGCGCATAACCGATACGCTGTAGTCCTTTCACCCAAGAAGGGATGAGTACCTTAGCACGCGAATTTTCTGGAAGGCAAGCCAGACCGAAACCGGCCGTGCGCCTAGCGAAAGGAGCGAAGCCGGTGCTATGCTGGTTTTATCGACACTCTGGAGATCGCGGTCATCCAAGGGTTCTGGTGTGCCAGTCCTCTCAGAGAGGGTCACAACGATGCCCGGTCCGATCATCTCGCAGACAGCCCTCCCGCCGCCGCTCCGCCGCACCCGCTCCCTCTTCCTCGGATTCTTCTGGCTCGCGGCAATCCTGTGCTCCGCCCAGACGGGACAGGCCGAAATTCGGATCGTGACCGCCCAAGGCGAATACCGGATGGGAAACCGGGATACCCGCGACGATGCCATCCGGCTCGCCACCGAACAGGCCAAGCGGAACGCCTTGGAGCAAGTCGCCACCTATCTGGAAAGCATCACCGTCGTGGACGGGCTGGATATCACCAAAGACGAAATCCGAACCTACACCGCGGGGCTGGTGCTGGTCCTCGATCAACAAACCATGACAACGCTGGACGACAACGTCGTCGTCAAAACCGATCTGGTCGCACAGATCGACACCGACGAGGTCAGCCAGGCCATCGCAGCCTTGCGGGACAACGAGGATGCCCGCCATCAGCTCGTCGCGCTCAAACAGGAGAATGAACAACTTCAGCAGGAACTCGACGCCGTCAATCGCGCGCTGGCCGCCGCCTCAACCGCCGATCAAGCTCAACAGGCCACCCAGCAGCGGCAGGAGATTCTGAACCGGGTGCAATCCAACGCGATGGTCTCCCAGGCCTGGACCGACTGGGTCCTCGTCTCACCCGTCGTCTCGCCCTATCCCTGGATCGGCCTCGCCCAAACCCATGCGCTGCTGAACGTGGCCCGCGGGCTCTATCCTGCCAGCCCCCATGTCACCATCGCCCAACAGGTGTTCACCAGCAAACAGCCTCCGCTGCCCCCCCCCGCAGCCACCGGTGCCCCCAGCTCCCGGCATCAGCCAACCGGCGATGCCCAGTCACCAGGTCGTGCCGCCTCCCGGCTCATCGGGAGTCCCGCGCACCCTCAATGAAATCGTCCAAACCGTTCCTCCTGTTCCGCCACAGGCCGGCCAGCAGCCGGCCGGCCACACAGGGTCACGGACACAACCCTCTCTGCGGCAAAACCATTCCAGAGAGCAGCCCGGCGCCTACGGGCAACATACGGCCCCACCGGGCTCCTATCCTCCTGGCACACACCGCTTGCCGCCGACTATCAACCAGATTCATCCGCCCCTTCCGCACCAGGTCCCGCGCGTCCCCTATCACGTCGCACCCCGATCCTCCGGAGGCGGCGGTTCCCATGGGGGAGGGGGAGGACATAACGGCAATAGCGGAGGACGACGAGGCCGGCCATGACGACACCCCTTTCCAGCCCTGCCATCATCGCTTCGCTCTGCGGACTCTTGGCCGGCGCGCCTGCACTCCCGGCCCATGCCGCCGGCCCAGATGACGTGAAACAGCGGGCCGACCAATCCTTCAACCGCCTTTCTCCACAACCTGTGCCGTTGGGCACAGCGGCTCCGGGCCTCCCCGCATCGGACAGCGAACACGCCAGTGGGTATGCGGCTGACAAATATTGGATCGGCACAGGCCAGGGGGATCTGACCAAGGGGCACATCGTCTGCCAGCGGGTCTCGGAACTCTCGGCACGGACCGACCTCGCCAAACAAATCCGTGTCATGGTCAAGGAACATATGGTGGACCGTGTCCGGGACCGGAGCGGCCGCGAGCCTGAGCAAGATATCGAATTAACCAGGGAGGAACTCGTGCAGGAATACCTGCAGGACGTGAAGATCGTCGATCGCCGGATCGACGAAGACAAGAAAATCTGCTATGCCACCGCCATCATGCCGAAAATCACGCTACAGCCAAAACCCGTCACAGATTCTGGCAACGCTCTCCCTACTCCTCTCGCCCCTCGCCCCTAACCCTTCACCCTTCGTATGATTGCACTTCTATCCTGACATGCGGTAAGTACGTCGCCATGCCCCACGAAAATAATTTTCAGCACGATGAACTGTCCAGAAAGAGCCCGGGAGACCGGCTGCGCACCGCCGAACTGGCGCCAGGCGCGCTTCCGGAATCGCCCGCCTGGTTCGAGGCCATGGCGCAACAGGGCGCCCAGCTCGCCCAGGCCGGAGTCCGGGCAATCGTTCTGCTCCACGGCTCCATCGCCGGCACCGATGTGTTCGGCATGCAGCGGCTGGACGAAGTCGGGGGACTCAAGCGGGGCTACTCGCGCGGGGTCTCAGGCGTCGATGCCCTGCTCGCCGCCATGCGCGAAGGGGGCAATGGGATCCCGCCCTTGTCCAGCGGGCTGACCGTGCCGCTGGCCAACGATGAGGCCACCAAGAACGCGCTCGACGCCCAAGTCGGCGAGGCCGGCAATTTTACGGTGTCCTATACCGGCTTGTTGCAGCAGGCCCTGAGCAAGCATCTCCCGACACCCATTCCCTGCGTACGTCTATTGTGGTCTTCCGCGCATCACCATCTGGGACGGGCTCTTGCCGCCGTCCAACTGTTGAACGACCTGCGGACGCTCTGCGAACAACATCGGCTCGCGGCGGGACAGCGCATCCTCCTGTTCGCGCACGGACAAGCGGGACTCGTCGCGGCGCTGGCCTCGAATCTGCTGTGCCCCAGCCCGATTACCAACCGGCCGAAACTCTTTCAGCTGCTCACCGCCACCGCGCCGCACGCCGGCCATGCCGGCATCGTGGCGGCGATTCAACGCATCGAACCGCTCTTGGCCTCCGGGTCGCTCTTGAACGGCGCGCAGCTGGACATCGTCACGCTCGGCACACCCGTCCGCTACGGATGGGATCTGTCGGGAACCGGCCGGTTGCTGCACATCGTCAACCACCGGAACTTGCGCACCGACGGAAAAACCTGGCTCTCGAAAATGGAACTGCCGCAAGTCACGATGGAAATGCCGATTGCCTGGGGCGGCGACTATATCCAGGCACTCGCGGTGGCCGGCAGCGACGCCCTCCCGGCGAATGAGGCGGCCAAGGCCGCCAACAAAGCCATCTGGGAGCTGGTCGAACCCTACGACGGATTTGAACGCTGGCTGGAATGCGCCCGCCGGGCCGTGCGGTTTCCAACCGACGGCCAGTGCCTCCTGGCGGACTACAAAGACTGCACCGGCACGACGAATGTTCGCGACCATTACTACGGCCATGCCGCCTACACCCGCCTCAATGCCATGCTGTTCAACACGGCCGAGAGCGTCCGCGCGCTCTATCCCGCCCAATCGTAGCCGGGCGAATCGAACGGCGCAGGGCTATAGTAAGATTGTGGACGAGGAGAGAAGGGATTACTGCGCCTTGGACTGCATCAGCGCCTGAATCTGTTCGCTGACTTCCTTTACCAGCACCCCCATCTTGGAGTGTGACGGCTCGACATCGACGGGCCAGTCATAATGCCGAAGCCGCTCGCTGGCGGTCGGGCCGATCGACGCGACCACCACCCGCTTCAGCGCGGCTCGAAACAGCTCAACTCGTCCATCCTGTTCCAGCACCTGCATGACATGGTCGATCTGCATGGCATTCGTCAGCAGCAGCGCCTGAACCTTTCCTGCAATAATTTGATCGAGCACCTGGCGAAGCGGTGTGAGATCATCCGGCAGCCCCCACTTGTAGACCGGCACAGGAAACACGTCCGCTCCGCGCGCACGGAGGGATTCCAGGAGATCGGGATTGGAGACCCCATACTCCTGCACGGCCACGCGCAGGCCTTTGACCGGCCGGTATTCATCCAGCGTGGATACGACATCCACCCAGGTATTGGGCTCCGGGACGACCAGCGTGGGCGTGAGGCCAAGCGCCTTGAGAGCCGCCACCGGTTTAGGACCTCGCGCGACAAGGGCGGTGCGCTTTACCCCCACCATGATTGACGACATCGGATGGCGCGACCGGAGGATCTCAAAGAGCGCCGTCGTTCCGACGCCGGTCATCAGGATGAGGATATCGACTTGGCCTTCAATGAAACGGATGCCGAAACGCAGGGCGGCGGGATTGTCCTCAATGGGCAGTTCACGAAGCGCGGGGGTCACCAGGGGGCGCCCCCCGTGGCGTTCGATGAGCCGGGCCATCTCAGGCGCCATCCGGCTCTCAAACGCAACCACCGCGATCCCCGAGAAGCCCTTCTCGCTCATCGATAGACTTTATTTCGCCGGCGCGTCCATCGCGCAGCGGAAGCCGGTCGATTCGTTGCGGATCATGGGATCGCTGTCCACGCGGGTGAAGATGCGGACGGTCGGGGTCTCGTTCTGCCATCCGGAGCCGCGCAGAACCCGCTTCGTGCCGGACTCGGGGCCTTTCGGATTCTTCGCCGGGCTCTTCTCGTAATACTTGGCGTCGTACCAGTCGTTGACCCACTCCCACACATTGCCGGCCATGTCATAGACGCCGAACGGGCTCTTGCCGGCCTCGTAACTGCCGACCGGCATCAAGGTCTTTTCCCCGACCCATTGCTGGTTGAAATTCAGATGCTTGTTGGTCGGCTCCACGTTGCCCCAAGGAAACCGCCGATCGGCTGTACCCTTGGCCGCCTTCTCCCACTCGGCTTCGCTCGGCAGCCGCTTGCCCGCCCATGTGCAATAGGCCTCCGCATCCGCCCAATCCACATTGATCACAGGCCGGTCGGCCAGCGACTCGCCAATCGTGTCGCCCTGCCAGAGGTTGCGGGTGGGGTTCTTGGGATTCTGCGGGATCCGATGGCCCGTCGCTTTGACAAATTCGAGATACCGCCCGTTGGTCAACTCGAACTTATCGATATAGAAACTGCTCACCACCACATCGTGGCGCGGATATTCATCCCGCCCGCCGTCCCGGTCGCCGTGCGGCACACCCATGGGGAACGAGCCTTCGGGAATCAGCACCATCGGGGCGCCATCCTTCCCCTTCACCTCTTTCTCCAGCCCCTCGGCGAGCGACAGGGCGGGAATTGCCAACAGGGACGCCACGGCCATCACAATGCGAAAAGAGACATGCATGACAGGCTACTCCTTTGTTCAGCGGTCGGGTGAGGCATGGTACCACAGCCGTCTTCCATTCCACAGGGGCTGAATTTCCGTTGACGGCTGATAGGCCGCCTCCCTACTATACGACATTCGATTCTGCCGCAAGCCCGTAAAGGACGGTTGTCATGGCCCTTCCGCGACATCGAGGACTCCGCCATCTGGCGCTGCGCGTGACGGATCTGCCGCGATCGCGCCGTTTCTACGAAGACCTGCTCGACATGCGCGTGGTGTGGGAACCGGACGCCGACAATGTCTATTTCAGTTCCGGCAGCGATAACCTGGCGCTCCATCAAATTCACGCCGACGAACTGGCCGCCTATCAGTCGCCGAAAGGCCAGCTCCTCGATCACGTCGGAGTGATTCTCGACGATCCCCAAGCGGTCGACCGCATGTTTGCCGACCTGTCACCGAAGATCACCGGACTTGGCGGAGCGATTGTGAAACAGCCGAAGCAGCATCGGGACGGCAGCTACTCATTTTATTTTTCGGATCCCGATGGCAACGTGATTCAAGCCCTCTACGAACCGACCATCAGCACACTCCGCTGGCAAAGTGAACGGAATACATGAGTCGAATTTGGGACAACCTGCCTCGCCAGCAATACCTGAGTCTCGCCCCCTGGTGCTGGGTGCAACTGGAAAGCGGAGAAGCGCCAGGCCCCTTTCCCTTCGTAGCCGGTATCGCGCCCGAGGTCGTCGCCGGCCTGCACGAAGCCCATAGCTTGTTATCCAGTTCGATCGACACTGCGATCAGCGACGTGTTTTCAAAGCGGGCTCCGCTGGACGATCCCGACCGGCAGCGGCGGCTGGAAGATGCCTACGCCGAGCTGGTGAATTCCCGCCCCTACTTGAAACAGCACATCCGATGCGGACGAAAGCCCGACGGGACCTTCCAATGGGAATTTCCGACCGACCCGACCAAATCGGCAACCGTGACCAACGGCGGCCTCCGGATTTTTCACTCGGTGAAGCGGCAGGCCATTCCGATCGGATTCGATCAGCGCCCGCTCGGGCCGGTCGTGGGGAAAGTGCTCGGCATGCTGGACGGCACCCATCAAACCGAGGCCATCAAAACCGTCGTCATGACCGCGCCGCGCGAGGCGCAGCCGGTCCTGACCAGGCTCATGGAATCGTTGCATCAATATGAGTGTCTGCTGAGCACGGCAGCCCCGTCGGTCCGCCAGCGCTGGTTCGACGTGGTGCAGGACCGCGACATGGTGCACCTGGGCCATGCCGCGCTGCTCTATCGCCAGCAGAACAATGCCTTGCTGTTCGATCCCTGGCTGCTCCCCTGGTTTGCGGAATCGTCGATCCCGTCGTTGTGGGGCGCGCTCTTGCCCAAACCGGCCGCGGTGTTTCTCACGCACGACCATGACGATCACGTGGACCCCCGGACGCTCCTGCATCTCTCGAAGGACACGCCGATCATCGTGCCCAGCCGCCGCAACCGCAAGAAACTGCACTACGACTATCTCGGCCTGTTACGAGAAATGGGCTTCGGGCGGGTGATCGAACTGGCGCACGGCGAACGCTGGGATTTCGAGGGCGGCGCGGTGATCTCAGTGCCCTTTTATGGCGAAGACCCCTGCGATCTGGAAATGCCGCGCAACTGTTACCTCATCCACGACCGAGGACGGAACGTGCTGGTCCACGCCGATAGCGGCCCGACCAACTCCGGCCGCTCCGCGCTGAACGAGCGCGTGATTCAGCAGCTCGTCGAGCAATACGGTCCGATTGCCCTGGTCCTGGCCTCACAGCAACAACTGCTCGAACTCCGCAGCTATGCCGCGCATGCCGCGCTGTCGCATCCAGGGAAATGGCTGGACGTCGGCGAAAACGGCTACCTGACCAACGCCTACCTGGCGGAACTCTGCGCGACGGCCAAGGCCAGACTCTTCGTGTCCTATGCCACCGGCGGAGCGGACTGGTACCCGGATCACCTCTCCTTCATGTTCAGCCAGCGCAATCCGGCCAGAACCGCGTTGCTGACGGCTCACTGGGAGCCGCCTAAAACGTTACAACCCCTTCTCGCACCGCACGATTGCGGATATCATAGCGCTCGAGCGCTCGATATCTACCGGACTACGGCAACAGGCGGCGTAGACGTCGTGTCCACCGGCGAGTCGCTGACCCCGTTGGCGCTCCACCGTCTGGACCACGGCGATCCGCCCTTCATGAAATCAGGCGGCCGAGCCTAGCAGCACACGTTCTCTCTTCTCGAAGGAGTGTCGTCACATGAGCGCAGCGCGATCCCCGATTCTGGTCACCGGCGTCGCCGGCTTCATCGGCTTTCACGTCACACAACGATTGCTGGAACGCGGAGACCGGGTCATCGGCCTGGACAACGTCAACGACTACTATGACGTCCGCCTGAAAGAAGCGCGGCTGGCGAAACTGGCGAATGCCGAGGGCTACCGGTTTCTAAAAATGGACTTGGCCGACCGGGCGGGGATGAAGGCGCTGTTTGCCGACCACGGCATCGCGCGCGTCGTCCATCTGGCCGCCCAAGCCGGCGTGCGCTACTCCCTGATCAATCCGCACGCCTACACGGAAAGCAACATCGAAGGGTTCATGAACATCCTGGAAGGGTGCCGGCACGCGAAGGTGGAGCATCTCGTCTACGCCTCGTCCAGTTCCGTCTATGGCGGCAACACCCATATGCCCTTCTCCATCCACGACAACGTGGATCATCCGGTCTCTCTCTATGCCGCCAGCAAGAAAGCTAACGAGTTGATGGCCCATTGCTATGCCCATCTGTACCGCCTGCCCTGCACCGGCCTGCGGTTCTTTACGGTCTATGGGCCGTGGGGACGGCCCGACATGGCGCTGTTTCTCTTTACGAAAGCGATTCTGGAAGGGAAGCCGATCGAGGTCTTCAATCACGGCAAGATGAAACGGGACTTCACCTATGTGGACGACATCGTCGAGGGCATCATCCGCACGCTGGATCGCCCGGCCACGGCGAATCCCTCATGGTCCGGCGACAAGCCGGATCCCGGCACCAGTTCGGCCCCGGCCCGGGTCTATAACATCGGCAACCACCAGCCGGTGGAGCTGCTGCACTTTATCGACGTGCTGGAAGACGCGCTGGGCAAGAAGGCCGAGAAGAAGCTGATGCCGTTGCAGCCGGGCGATGTGCCCGCCACCTACGCGGACATCGACGACCTGGCCCGCGACGTCGGCTTCAAACCGGCCACGCCGATCGAAGAAGGCATCCCGCGTTTTGTGAAGTGGTACCGGGAGTTCTATCACGCCTGAGAGAATGCGTGCTGGCTACTGGCATCCGACCGGAATAAACCCTCTGCCGAAAATCCGGTTCAGCGTTTGATACCGCGCATTGTCGTAGAACGAGTAACTGGGTCCGCGCTGATTCTGCCCGGTCGGATCGCCGCCGTAGGAAGGATCCGAACCGAAAAAGAACCCGCCCCGCGTTTTCTCGTTCAGCCTGATCCATTCCCAATACATCCCGCAGATTTCGCCGCGGCTTCCGGTCGTCGAGGCATACCAGTCTTTGGCCCAATCCGGCACATTCTGGGTTCCACTGACCGGCCCATGGTCCGGAGCCGCCGGAAGCTGATAGGAGGGATTCCCGATCGCGCGGGGGATCAACGGCATGTGATCTAACGACGGAACGACCGACAGCGGCTTGAGGGTCATCGCCCGGCACTCCGGTTTCTCTTTATTCGTATAGACCGACGTCCCGTCGGCTTGCGGACATTCCCAGGTATCCGACGGCTCCACCGGCGGTGGGGTATCAGCCCATACCGGACTCGCAGCGACCAGCGCCAACACGGCCACTATTCCATACATGTGTCTCAGGCCCATACAGCACCTCCGGGAGAAATACGCCCACGCATCGGACTTTATTCCGTTCCCGATCGACAAGACGTAACGCTGTCACTTTACGTAACGGAAGTTGCGCGAGTCTATGCCGCTTTGGAGGGGGAACCTGACACCTGCGGCCGATTGCCAAGATCGGCCTGTACAAGATTGAACCACGCCAACGGTCAGCTGCGACGCGCGAGCAGATCTTCGGAGCACACACCCGCCAGAGAAGGCAGAACCAAATCGGCTTCCTGCAAGCAGTCCGCTGGATAGGTCGTCGCCAGCCCGAGCACATGCATGCCTGCGGCTTTGGCTGACCGAATACCAGCCAAGGAATCTTCAATGACCAGACACTCCTCCGGCTGCACAAGCGCAAGATTCGGCCCAACACCGTTCAGCCGCGCGAGCGTCAGGCGGTAGATCGACGGATCGGGTTTGCCGATGGAACAGTCTTCCGCCGACACGATCACTTCAAAATCATGCTGAATCGGCGTCTCGCAGAGCGCCCGGTCGATTTGCTCTCGCCGCCCGCCTGAGGCAATGGCCAGCCGATACCGTAACTTGGCCGCTTTGACACACCCAACCACGCCGGGAAACAGGGCCGGCTTGTGCCCGGCGGTCTGTTGCCGGAACAGCTCCGCCTTCCGCGCCTGAATCTGCCGCACCACCTGCTCGTCACGGTGCCCATCGCGGGCCATTAGCAACTGGGCCGTGCAGGTCCGCTCGTCCATCCCGAGGTACGTCCCGTAATACTCCTCTTTCGTCAGCCGCAGGCCGAATTCCTTGAGCGCCTGACAAAAGCACTGTACATGCGGGGTCTCATCATCGGCGATGACTCCGTTGAAATCGAAAATGATGGCTCGCAGCATCGCGCCTCCACTCATTGAGTCGCGCCCACTCTACTCAACTGTTTTTCGTTCGACAAGCAGCTTTACCTTGTTCACGCCCGGCCGCTGGGGTATTCTCCGGACCAGGCTTCTACGTACTTATTGACGATGACCGACTACGGCGTGCTCAGCAATTTGCTCATCATCTTCGCGGTGTCGATCGCGGTCGTCTTCGTGTTCCATCAGTTCCGGCTGCCCTCGATCGCCGGTTTTCTCGTCGCCGGAGCGCTCATCGGCCCCCACGGGCTTCACCTTATCTCCAACACCAGCACGGTCCAAATCCTTGCCGAAATCGGCGTCGTCTTATTGCTCTTCACCATCGGCATCGAATTTTCCCTCGTCCAATTGGCCTCATTGAGAAAGTTGCTCTTTATCGCGGCTCCCCTTCAAGTCGGCGTTGCCGTAGCCATTGTCTGGATAGGAGCCCTATCCGCGGGATTGCCCTGGCAACAGGGCATCTTCTGGGGCTTTCTTCTGTCACTGAGCAGCACCGCCATCGTCCTGAAAGCGATGGCCGCCAATGGGGAAAGCGATTCGCTCCACGGGCGGGCGACGATCGGAATTCTCGTCTTTCAAGACCTCGCCGTCGTCCCCATGATCCTATTGGCCCCCATCCTCGCCAGCCCCAGCGAAGGCGCCGCGCTCTCCATCCTGCTGACGCTTGGCAAATCGGTGGTGGTCGTGGGCTTGGTGGTGGCGGCGGCCTGGTATATCGTGCCCAAACTGCTGGCGCACATCGTCCGCAGCCGCAGCCGCGAACTCTTCCTGCTCACGATTATTGTCCTCTGCCTGGGTATTGCCTGGCTGACCGCGCTCGGCGGGCTCTCGCTGGCGCTGGGCGCCTTCATTGCAGGACTAGTGATCTCCGAATCGCAATTCAGTCACCAAGCCATGGCGGAAGTCCTCCCCTTTCGCGACAGTTTCAATAGCCTCTTTTTCGTCTCCATCGGCATCTTGATGGATTGGCGGGTGCTGGTCGAATATCCGGTGGTGGTGGCCGGTCTGCTGGCCGTCATTTTGACGGTGAAGTTTATCGCCGGCGCCGGCGCCGCCCTGGCCGTGGCCGTGCCCCCGCGATCCGCCGTCATGACCGGCGTAGCCCTCGCGCAGGTCGGCGAATTCAGCTTCATCCTGGCGCAAGTCGGCCAGGAGCACGGGCTGCTTGCCGGCGCGCCCTATCAAATCTTCCTCGCGGTCTCCGTCTGCTCGATGATTATTACGCCGTTTCTCATGCAGTGGTCGCCACATCTCGCCCGCCGGGCCGAAGCCGTGCAGCGGCTCCGCCACTGGTTTCCCGGCCGAACGACCGCCCATGCGCTCGAAGCAGAAGGGCGGCATCTGCGGATCAAAGATCACGTCATTATCGTGGGGTACGGCCTGAACGGACGCAACCTGGCGCGCGTGCTCGGAGAAACGGAAGTGCCCTATGTCGCGCTGGATCTGGACGGCGACACGGTCAAACGGGAATCCCAGCATGGCGTGCCGCTCTACTATGGAGACGCCACGAACCCCAATGTGCTCCGGCACATGAAGATTGAAGACGCACGGGTCATGGTCGTCGCCATTTCCGACCCCTTCATGGTGCGGCGCACGGTGCAAGTGGCGCGGGGGCTCAACGCCAAACTGCACATCGTCGTCCGCACCCGCTACCTGCGCGAGCTGGAAGAGCTGCACCAACTGGGCGCCGACGATGTGGTGCCGGAAGAGTTCGAGACCTCAATTGAAATTTTCGCCCTCGTCCTGCGGACCTATCACATGCCTCAGGACTATGTGATGAAGAAGGCCGAACAAGTGCGGCGGGAAGGCTATGCCCTGTTGCGGCGGAGCGAGCTGCCGGAATTGGCCCACCATCTGCGTGGCGGCACCTTGAGCGATACCGAAGTGGAAACCTGCCGGATCGATGAGGGCTCGCCCGCCGCGGGGAAGACGCTGGCACAGATCTCCCTGCGCCCGCGAACCGGCGCCTCCGTGATTGCCTGGACGAGAAGCGGCGTGACCGAATCGAATCCGTCCGAGAAAACCAAACTCCTGGCCGGGGATATCATCGTGCTGCTCGGCTCGCGCGATCAAATACGGCGAGCGATGGCGCTCGTCATGCCCGCCGACCCCCAGTAGCGATTTCTAACTGCGCCAGCGCAGCGTGACCGGTCCTTTGAGCGGATGGTCGAACGGTTGCCCCGTCTGGAGCGAGGTGAGATAGGCCGCCTTCAATTTGTGATACCACTTGGCCTGCTGATCGGCATCGCCCACCAGGCGGAACGGCGGCTTGTACTTGAGTCCGATCGACTGGCGGTCCATCGCCACCTTGTCCTGCGCCAGAAAGCCCTTGGCGAAATACTTGAAAATCGAGGTGCCAAAGGGCAGCCCGCGCAACACGTTCCAGGCCGCACAGAAATCCATGCGCGTTTCCTGCTCCGTGATCGGCGTCATCAAGACCCGGATCGAGACCCACAGAGACCCGCACTGGATCAATTCATACCGCTGGTTCGGCAGCACGAAGTCGATGGTCGTGGTGAGCTCGCCGCCGGAAAACCACTTCAATAATTGATAGGGCGGGCTGTTCTTCGACGGCGCATGGCCGATCATCCGAAACCCGTTGGGGATCGGCTCGAACGTTTTCGCCTTGTCGTGCTGGCCGGCCGGCTTTCGCCAAAACCGGCTCTGATGCACGTAGGGTCCGTGCGCCGGGTCCATGAGTCCCACCACCCCGTCATCGAGCGTGCAGGAAAGCATCTGTGAATGCTGGAACATCCGATAGGGGCTCGACGGAAGGGGATGCCGAATCAACGGAGGAATCGGCCGTTCCGGATAGCGGCTGTCCGCCATGTAGACCCAAAGATAGCCGTCCTGATCCTGGCACGGAAACGACGTGACGCAGATTTTCTTGGGATCGATCGGCGAATCGCTGACCAGAGATGGGATCGCCGCGCAGCGCCCGTCCGTTTCAAACTGCCAGCCGTGATAGGGGCACTCGACCCGGTTTCCATCCATCCGCCCAAACGACAGCGGCATCCCGCGATGAGGGCACAGATCGAGCATCGCTGACACCCGGCCATCCGCCGTCCGGCAGAGGAGTATCGGCGTGCTCAACAGCACCACGCCCTTCAGCGCCCCTGGCGCGAGATCGGCGCTGGCCGCCGCCGCATACCAGAATCCCAAGAGCGCCGGACTGCGTAATGGCGTCGTATCCTGTTCCACGTTGGTCGTCATAGAAATGCGCGCGCCCTGCGGATCGTGCGTGATGAAGTGGGGACTATAGCCAGCCGCACGAGTGCGGTCAAGCTCGTTGCCTTGACAAGAAAAAGAGACGGAGACTATAGTCCAAACACCTGGAAATAGCGGCATCGCGCATGATGCCACGCGAGTGAGGAACCGCATGCAAACCACTCAGATAGAGCCGTCCGTCACCCTGGCGCACCTGCAAGAGTCGAAACCCGATAAGGTGACGATCGTGCTGCTGAGCGGGGATCTGGATAAGGCCATGGCCGCCTTTATCATCGCCACCGGCGCGGCCGCGATGGGGATGCAAGTCACCGTGTTCTTTACCTTTTGGGGCCTGAATACAATCCGCCGGAAAGGCGCCACCAGCTCGGCCAAAGACTGGCTCCGCCGGATGTTCGGCGTCCTCAACAAGGGAGGAGCCGAGAACCTCCCCCTGTCCCGCTTCCATTTTGGCGGACTCGGCACCATGATGATGCAGAAAGTCATGAAACAAAACCGGATGCCCGGTGTGCCAGAGTTGATGGAAACGGCTCTCGATCTGGGTGTGCGATTTATCGCCTGCACCACGACCATGGGGCTCATGGGCATCACCAAGGACACGTTGATCGACGGCATCGATCAGTTCGCCGGGGTGACGACCTATCTCGCCGAAGCCAAGCAGGGCAGCGTGAATTTGTTCATTTAATATAAAAGGCAAGAAGTACGAGGCCAGAGGCGAGGGGTCATCGGATTCTTCCCCTAGCCCCTTGCCTCTCGCCGCTAGCCAGGAGCGTTATTGATGATGCAGGCCGATGTGAAGCTCGATACCCTCGGGTACTTTTGCCCGATGCCCATCATTCTCACCTCGAAAAAAATCAAGGAACTCGCCGTCGGCCAAGTGCTGGAAGTCGTGTCCGACGACGAAGGCATCAAGAAAGACATGCCGGCCTGGTGCGATACCACGGGGCATCAGATGGTCGGCATGGAAGAAGAGCCTGCGGCCTCGGGCCGGATCTACAAAGCCTTCGTGAAGAAGACCAAGTAAGCGCTCGACCGCCTCGCGCACCCCGTCCAGCGTTGTCGTTTCTCGCACGCACGCCGATGCCCACGATCGTTGAATGCATCCCCAATTTTAGTGAAGGCCGGGACGCCGCCATCATTGAGGCGCTGACGGCCGCCGTGCGATCGGTGCCGGGCGTCTGGCTGCTGGATCGCACCAGCGATCCCGATCATCATCGCTCCGTGTTGACGTTCGCGGGCGACCCTCATGCCATCTGTGAGGCGGCGTTCCAGACGATTCGCATGGCCAGGGAACGGATCGACCTCCGCCGCCATGAGGGCGTCCACCCCCGCATCGGGGCGGCGGATGTGGTGCCGTTTGTGCCCCTCCAAGACGCGACCATGGAGGACTGTAACCGGCTGGCCCGCCTGCTTGGCGAGCGTGTGGGACAAGAACTTCAGATCCCGGTCTTTCTGTATGAACAGACCGCCAGTCATCCCGATCGCGCGCGGCTGGAATCGGTCCGCCAGGGAGGATTGCCAGGCCTGCGCGCACGGATGGCCGCTGATCCGAACTGGCGGCCCGATTTCGGTCCCTCCCGTCTCCATGAGACGGCGGGAGCCATCGCGATCGGCGCGCGGCCGCCGCTCATCGCCTTCAACGTGAACCTCCACACGGCCGAACTCACGATCGCCAAAACCATCGCCCACACAGTCAGGCAATCGAGCGGCGGCTTGCCCTGCGTGAAAGCCCTTGGCGTCCCGCTCGCCAGCCGCAGCCTCGTGCAGGTGTCGATGAACCTGACAGACTATCGCGTCACATCGATGGCCACAGCCTTTCTCGCGGTGAACACCGAAGCCGCCAAACTCGGCGTGGACATCGCCGGCAGTGAACTGATCGGCCTCGTTCCGCAAGCCGCGCTGGATCAGGCCGCAGCGGCATTCCTCCAGCTTGATCGATTCGACCCCTCATCCATCCTTGAAACGAAATTGCGTGCCGCCTTGTCCGCTCCCTCACAAACGGACACCAGCCAGCTAGAGGGCTATCTCCACGCCGTCGCCGCCGCCGCCCCAACGCCGGCTGGCGGAAGCGTAGCCGCGTTGGTGGGCGCTTTGGCTGCTTCGCTGGGCGTCATGGGCGCGCGGCTTGGCAAGGAGCCCGCAGCGGAACAACGGCTCATTGACCTGAGCCGGCGTCTGCACACGCTCGTGCAGGAAGATTGCGACGCCTACAGCCTGTATGCGCTGGCACGGAAACTCCCCGCCGATCATGCGGATCGGCCCGCGCGATTGACGGCGGCACTCCAACGGATCACGGAGGTGCCACTGACCATTGCCGAACTGGCCTGTGAGGCAGGACAAGCCCTTGTCACCATTCGAACACGTGTCTCCGTTCTCGTTCAATCGGACATGACCGTAGGACTGATCTTGGCGATCGCCGCGGCAGAAGCCGGGCGTTATACTGCGAATACGAACATAAACTGCCAACAAAATCAGCAGCTTAAATCATCCTACACACAAAGATCCTCAAAGATCAGCAACTGTCTTGAGGAACTCAAAATGCTGTGCTACACTCCGCCCTTTGTTGCGTAGTTTCACAGAGGCAGACAGGCACGGCCTGAGAAAGTAGAAAGTCGGCACGAGATGGAAATCAAAGTCTTCAATAACAATGTCGAGAAGGCCCTCAAGGTTGCCAAGAAGAAGCTGGCAGGCGAAGGGTTGTTTCGTGAACTGAAGCGCCGCCGGTACTATGAAAAGCCGAGCGTGAGAAAGAAAGCCAAGCTGCGCGAAGCTCAACGGCGCCGTCAGAAGTGGTTGTCGAAGCGGAAGCCTGAGTAGCTGACAGCCTCGGGCTGTTGTCCGCTCGTCCTCTTCTCCTCGATCAACGTTCTCCCAGGCCACGCACGTCAGACCCGATGCGTCAGGACGAGATCCACCCCGCGATCAGGATCGTCACGCGGGAGATCCGCCAGTGGCAAGAACCGGTCGTCGGGGTCGTGGCGCGCGAGTCCGGCCGTGATCCCTTCCGCATCCTCATCTCCTGCCTCCTCAGCCTTCGCACCAAAGACAAAACCACCGCAGAAGCGAGCGCGCGGCTCTTTGCCCTGGCACATGAACCCGCCGCGATGCTGGCGCTGCCGCTCACGCACATTGAACAGGCTATTTACCCGGTCTGTTTCTACCGAACCAAAGCCAAGTCGATTCACGCCATCTGCCGGCGCCTGCTGGACGTCTACGGCGGAACCGTGCCCGATTCCATCGAGGAACTCGTCACCCTGTCAGGAGTCGGGAGAAAGACGGCCAACCTGGTCGTGACAGTCGGCTACGGCAAACCCGGCATCTGCGTGGATATTCACGTGCACCGGATCAGCAATCGCTGGGGCTACATCAAGACGAAGACGCCGGACGAGAGCGAAGAAGCCCTCCGGCGCAAACTGCCGAAACAATATTGGATCACCTTCAACGACTTGCTCGTCCCCTACGGACAGAACCTCTGCCAGCCGGTCTCCCCCTGGTGCAGCAAGTGCAAATTGACGGACTATTGCGATCGGGTGGGAGTGACGCGCTCGCGCTGAGCGAGCGCATGCGAGATTCGCGAGAGACCCGTCGCGCATTTCGCGCAAGTCGCGGGCTAAATGAAGAGTTTCGTCTCCGCCTCAGCCGTGAGGCTCAGGATCGCGGGCAGGCCCAGCACTTCGTCAACTTGTTTCTCCACCGCTCCGCTCTCCACACCCATGTATTCCAAGCCGGCGCTGCAGGCAATCAGCCGAAACCGTCCGACCTGCCTGGCGTCCTGCAACATCTCCGAAATCTTGGGCACCTTCTTTTCCTTCAAGAGCCGGGCGACCTCTTCGGCGGACGACGCATACTCGGGAGGAAAATCGATCTGGTCGATCTTTCCTTCGGCCAGTTTCTTGATCGTCCAGAACAGCAGCACGACGATCACGTCCTTGCCCATGGCCGCGGCGGTCAGGCCGAGCGTCGCCACCTGATGCAGCTTATCGTAGGTGGCATTATGGGCAAAGATGACGAATTTGGGCTTGTGCGACATGAGGATGGTTATTTCTTCTTCGCGCGGGCCTTCACGCTGTGAATGTAATCGGCAATCGCCGCGTCCACTTCGACGGCGGCCAAGGGCCGGTCGTGGGTTTCACTCTCATCGACCAGATACTTGTCGTGATCCTTTTCCTGCCTGACAATGACGGTATTCTCCGGAGTCACTTCGATCATCAAAAACCATTCGCGCGCCCCCTGCGTGATTACGACTTCTTTCCCCAGCCCTTTTTTCGCGACCTCGATCTGGAGCTCGTCCGTCTCCGCGGCGAGAACATGGTTGGGAGTCACGCCGATCGCCGCGGCACACAGGCCGCACACCAGAAGGAACCGGAGAAGGAGCCATCGGCTGGTCATAAGAGCACGCAAGGCCATAAAGGATTCACACGCTTCGGAAATAGGGCATCATTATATGACGCCCTCCGCCGCAGGTAAACCAGGCCGACCTTGGCCCTTCCGGTCTGAGCAACCCGCATGCTAGGATTCCCCCTGCATGGATGCCATTCTCGCGGCGGTGACAGAGTACGTTCCTGTTCAGGTCCTCGTCTGGTTGACGGTCGGTTCGCTGATCGGTTTTATCGGCACGTTGATTGCCATTCCGTTCATCATGGTCCGTTTACCATCGGACTATTTCGACATCCGGGTCCCCCGTCATTGGATGAAGGACCATCACCCGATGCTCCGGCTGATCGGACTCGTCGTCAAAAACGTGGTCGGCATCGTGTTTCTGCTGGCGGGCTTCGCCATGCTGTTTCTCCCGGGCCAGGGCATTCTGACCATGCTCATCGGCATTTCCTTGCTGGATTTCCCGCGCAAACGCGAGCTGGAGGCGAAGATCGTCGGCCAGCCCACCGTCCTGCAGGCCTTGAACGCGATGCGCGCCAAGTTCGAGAAACCGCCGCTCACCCTCGCGCCCGATCCCTGAGCCGTGACGCCTATGCCTGACGCCAACCGCAAGACGCTCTACCTGATCGACGGGAGCGCCTATATCTATCGCGCCTTCTTCGCCCTCCCGCCCCTGAACAATTCCAAGGGCCTGCACACCAACGCGGTCTACGGATTTACAACCACGCTATTGAAAATCCTGAGGGAGCGGCAGCCGGACGGAATCGTCGTGGCCTTCGACGAAAAGGGGCCGACCCTCCGCCATCAGGAGTTCAAAGACTACAAAGCCCAGCGCCCCCCGATGCCGGAAGGCATGAGCGCGCAGATCCCCTATATCCATCGTGTGGTGGAAGCCCTGAACATTCCGGCGGTGAAGCAGGCCGGCTATGAGGCGGACGATCTCATCGGCACGCTGGCGCACCAGGCCGAACGAGCCGGCTACGACGTCGTGATCGTGACCGGCGACAAGGACATGCTCCAGCTCGTCACGCCGCATGTGCGCATCTACGACCCGGTGAAAGACAAATGGTCCGGCGAAGCGGAATGTGCCGCCAAGTTCGGCGTCGAGCCGGCGCGCGTCATCGAGATCATGGGGTTGATGGGCGACGCGACGGATAACATTCCCGGCGTGAAGGGCATCGGCGAGAAGACGGCCATGAAGCTCATCGCCCAGTTCGGCACCATCGACGAATTGCTCCGGCGCACCGACGACGTCACGCCGCCCCGCATCAAAGCGCTGCTGGTCGAACAGGCCGACAACGCCCGGCTCAGCCGCAAGCTGGCCACCATCGACATCCACAGCCCCATCGCCTTCGATGCGGAAGCCTTTCATGTGAAGCCGCCGCATCAGGATCAGCTCATCGAGCTGCTGCGCGAACTGGAGTTCACCACTCTCCTCAAGACGTTTCAAGCCAGCGCCACACCGGCCGATCCCAAAGCCGACGAGTCGGCATTGCTTCAGGACGAACCTTCAGCCCAGCGCTTCGTGGCAGCGCTGCCCAAAGACGGCCCCCTCGGCGTCTGCTGCCTGCTCTCCGGCGGCCCCAGCGTTCGGGCGGACGTCAAGGGCATCGCCCTCTCGGCCGGCGGGAAGACCGCCTACATCCCGATCGATGTCCATGCCTACATGCGGCCGATCATTGCGGTGCTGCACGATCGTGCCCACACCAAAGTCGTGCATGATCTGAAAGCCACCCTGCTGGCCTTCCATCGCATCGGCATCACGCTCGCAGGCTCCTATCTCGATACCATGGTGGCCGACTATCTGCTCAACCCCAACCGCCGCGACCACAGCCTCGATACCATCGCGATGGAAGCCATCGGCCATCGATTGGGCCCCCACCAAGCCGGCGCCAAGGCCCCGCAATCGCTGTTCGACGAAGACACCGGCTCACGCGAAGAGGCCACGGAGCAGGCGGCCGTGCTGGCCAAGCTGGCCCCTGCCATGACCGAACGATTGACTGGCCAAGGCAGCCTGACACTGTTCCAAGAAGTGGAAATGCCGCTCGTCCCGGTGCTGGCGGAAATCGAGCGCAACGGCTTCCTGCTCGATGTCGCGGCCTTGCAGGGCCTGAGCAAGGAACTGGAATACGAACTCGACAAGATGATGGAGACTATCGCCGGCCTCGCGGGCGGCGAGTTTAACATCAATTCACCCAAACAGCTGGCCGTGGTGCTCTTCGAGAAACTGGGCCTCAAACCAGGCCGCAAAACGAAGACCGGCTACTCAACCGACGAAGACACGCTCACACAACTCGCAACACAGCACGACCTGCCCGCGCAGATTTTGAACTATCGCAGTCTGAGCAAACTCAAATCGACCTACGTCGATGCCCTGCCTGAATTGGTGAATCCGGAGACCAAGCGGCTGCATACGTCGCTCAATCAAACCGTCGCCGCCACCGGCCGGCTCTCTTCGACGGAGCCGAATCTGCAAAACATCCCGGTCAAAGGCGACTACGGCCTGCGCATCCGCGAAGCCTTCATCGCGCCGAAGGGCCACACCCTTCTCTGCGCCGACTATAGCCAGATCGAGCCGCGCATCCTCGCGCATTTGTCGCAGGACCCCCGCTTGCTGGAAGTCTTCGAAAAGGGCGAAGATATTCACATGGCAACCGCCATGGACATTTTCCACCTCCCCGCCTCGCAGATCACGCGCGAAATGCGGCGGGCGGCCAAGAGCGTGGTGTTTGGCATCGTCTACGGCATCAGCCCCTTCGGCCTCTCGCAGAACATCGGCGTCCCGCAGGCGGAGGCCAAGAAGTACATCGAGACCTATTTTGAAAAGTATGCGGGCGTGCGGGCTCTGATGGACCGGAATATCGAAGAGGGCAAAACCAAGGGCTATACCACCACCATCCTGGGCCGGCGGCGGCCGATTCCCGAACTCCAAAGCGGCGATCCGGTCCAGCGCGGCTTCGGCGAACGCATGGCGGTGAACAGTCCCATCCAAGGCTCAGCCGCAGACCTGATCAAAGTCGCGATGCTCAATGTGAATAAAACCCTGCATCATGAGATGCCGCACACCAAGATGATCCTCCAGGTCCACGACGAATTGATCTTCGAAGTGCAGGAAAAGGATTTGGACGACGCCAAACGGCTGGTGAAACACGAAATGGAACAGGTGGGGAAGCAACTCGGGCTCTCCGTCCCGCTCAAAGTGGACCTGGGCACCGGCCACAATTGGCGAGTGGCGCATCCATAACCAAAATCTTGGAGGTGACCTATGCAGAACGCACGTTTGTCATTCGCGTGGTTGATCGCAGGCCTGAGTCTCAGCGCGTTGGGGTTCCTGCTGTTCATAGGACAACCGTTCACCGCCAAGGCCCAAGAACAGAAACAGTTTCAGTACCGAATCATCGAGGTGCTCCCCGACACCCACAATATGCAAACGAAGCTGAATGAGTTCGGGGCGAATGGATGGGAACTGGTGGCAGTCTCGATGGGCAATATGACAGAACCGAGGCTGATCTTTAAGAAGTAAGGCCGCCGACTTAACTATCAGCGGAATTTCTCTTTTTCGCTTAGCCTTCTCGGACATATGCGCGTAACCAGCGGTATCACATCCGCCGGGCAATTTATGCACTGGCTACTTGAATCCGCGATCGAATAATGTGCCGGGAGTCTTTTTAGGTCCGTTCTCATATCGAATAGAAATGGCCAGAGCAGAATCCGCTCAATTGCCCCCCATCACGCTCGAACACCTGTCAGCAGCGTGGCCGCCCGCAATTCTTGACTCTCTGTCAGGTGGGGACTAGACTTCAAACTAGGTATCGTTAGATAGCCCTCTTCAATCCAAGGGTTGATTCTGTGCCGAAGATCGCTCATCCCCATATCATCACGGACTCCACCATCTGCGGGGGAAGCGCCGTGATTCAGGGAACCCGCTTCCCGGTCCGTTCCGTTGTGACCTATGTGCTCCATCATGGTTGCACGCCGGAAGAGTTGGTGGCGAAGTTTTCTCACCTGACTCTTGGGCAAATCCACGACGCGCTTGCGTACTACTACGACAATCGAGAAGACATCGACCGCGAAATGACCGAGAATCGGAAAGAGCGCGTGCGCTAGCGGCGTTCGTGTTAACCGTTCGCCGTCGCTCGTCCAGCCGATGGCCATTACACTTTATCTTGACGAAGACGTTGACCCGCTCTTAGAGGGGGCTCCGGAAATTCGGACAGTGTGATAAGTGGGAGCCTGGCTTCAC
>Ga0169931_10000681_pt1 | contig 56389 bp, 41 predicted proteins | sample Kivu_15m_20L_FD_129675 | JGI IMG/M metagenome (GOLD analysis project Ga0169931, IMG submission 129675) | Freshwater microbial communities from Lake Kivu, Western Province, Rwanda to study Microbial Dark Matter (Phase II) - Kivu_15m_20L... | ecosystem: Environmental > Aquatic > Freshwater > Lake...
ATTCATGCGAGTCTCGGGGGAAATCCCCAGCCTCGCATTGAAGGAGAACAAGAACTGCAGGACCGGATCGAAAACGAAGAAGTAGGCGAGGAGAATTCCCGCGAAAAACAGCCCCAGACTGATCGGCAGGTACATGTAAACCTGATTCTTTTCGTGCGGATACAAACCAGCCGCGACGAATGACCAGAGCTGAAAGAAAACATATGGACTTGAGAGGACAATTCCGGAAATGATCCCCGCCTTCATCCAAATCATGAAAGGTTCCAAAACCGAAAGTGCCTGCGGTTTGGTATCAATCTGGCGCCATGTCTGCAGCGGGACCAGTTCAGCCTTCAGTGGCTGCAGTTCGTTTGGAAAGACGAAGGCGAGCAAAGCCCGATTGAGTCGGCGATTCGCGTCCTCATCAAATTTACTCTCGAGAGCCGTTCGCATCTGTCGCAACGGATTTTCATCGGTGGTGCCTAGAAGCAACTTCGATGCGGTGGAGGGTGGAGCAAACACATCCGCAAACGCAGGCGACTGACTCAACTCCCGGCGAGATAAGAGCCGATTGAATACCCCTGCCAACTTGTCCATCTCAGATTCATCGAGCTGCTCCTTGGCCGAAAAGTCTCGGACCAATGCTTGCTCTTCTGGGGAAAACAGCGCCCAAATCGCAGCCAGCTTATCTGTCGGATTTTTGTCGACAGTTTCGGCGGTAGCCAACTTTTGACAGACGATGATGGCTTTCTCGGGACGAAAGTTATTCGGCAGAAAGCGGTAGGCACTGACTTCGACGCCACGCAGGAAATCGGGCTGCACCTGACGAAGGGCGGCGACGAGTTGCCCTGGGTCAACGTAAACGGTCTCCGGGCTTTGCCGCTCTTCTTCCAGCCACGGAGCCAAGTCCGGGGACAGCCAGCCGCTGGTTCCCTTAAGCCGTTGCGTGTCCTGTTCCTGCTGGAAGCGAGCCAGTGCCTTCTCCAGCGGAGCCTTGAGAATCGCAACGACTTGATCCGAAAACATCAGACCAATGATGGTGCCAAGCGAGATTCCCAAAAGTGATTTGACGAGCACCTTGCGCAGCTCGTCGAGATGTTCACCAAACGACATCCGTGAACTCTCAAAAAGATCGGCGGAAGTCGTGCGGCTGGACATCAGAACCGTGGGGAAAAGACCGTGAAAAAAACGACTGCCGAGGGCGGAAAAAAACGCGCAGCTCGGTCGAATATTGGTTGAGAAAAAGCAAATTGCCAGTTTCTGCTCAGGTCGATACTATCACGCCGCAGCGGCCAATGGCAAGAACCACTGAAGTTACTCGGTGTATCTCTCCTCAGTGACTGGTCAAACCGCGAATTCGGTCCGACAATATCCACTTCAATGCCTCGTCCTCACCTAAACAACAGCTCGGCAATGATTCAACCTTACCCGCTCAGGTTTGCTCCCTTGTTTCGCGATTACGTCTGGGGCGGAAGCCGTTTGCAAGCCGAATTGGGCAAAGCAACTGGGCCGGGTATTTGGGCGGAGAGTTGGGAAGTCGTCGACCATGTCAACGGTCAAAGCGTTGTCGCCACAGGAGCCGCTGCGGGCCAATCGCTCGGGCAACTGGTGCAACTCTGGAAAGACCAACTGGTCGGACGTGATGTTTGGCAACGCGTGCAAAGCGAAGCGATGCCCGCGCAATTGCGAGGACGATTCCCGCTGTTGTTCAAATTTCTCGATGCGGCCCAAAACCTCTCGGTTCAAGTTCACCCAGATGACACTGCCGGCGCGCGGCAAACTCCTCCCGATCTGGGCAAGACCGAAGCTTGGTACATTCTCGCTGCAGCACCCGGCTCCCAAATTTACGCGGGCCTGAAACCGGGCGTGACGCGTGAGGACTTTACCGCCGCCTGTCGTCAGAACCAAGCCGTTTCACTGCTGCACTCTTTTCCCGCCGCTGCCGGGCAATGCGTCTTCATTCCGGCCGGAACCATCCATGCCATTGGTGCAGGATTGCTGGTGGCCGAGATTCAGCAAGCGAGCGACACGACTTACCGCATCGACGATTGGGGCCGGATGGGAAATGATGGCAAGCCTCGACCACTACATTTACAGCAGGCACTTGAGGTCAGCGATTTCGTCTCTGGTCCGGTTGACCCAATCATCGCCTCGGCAGAGCCGGGAAATTCAACGCTGGTGCGCTGTCCCTATTTTGAGCTGAACCGGATCTCATCGCGGGAGCCTTTTGAGCTGGGAGGTGATGGCCGCTTTCATCTGTTGGCGGTCATCGGCGGCGCGGCGGAAATTTCTGGAACCCCGGGTAAACTGGATAAAGGCGCGACAGTACTACTACCGGCCGCACTGGGGCCAACGCGGATCGAGCCATCCGCGCAAGTCGAACTGCTCGAAATTCACGTGCCTTGAGCCATTTGCCTCGAGAAGTAACTCGCTAGCAGCCCCGGGCAACCGCTGGGCTTGCGACCAGCCGAGTGATTTCGCTACAGTCCCCGCGTTAACACACGGCTTGAGAATGGTTTAGACGGCGGTAGAGGCAATGCAGCGAAAGAGCGACCAATCGATCCGCCAAGTCATTTGCGCTTGTGTGGCAATCGTCTTAGCGTTTGGTCAAAGCGGTTGTTACCTACGCCCCAATCTGGGGCCGCCGGGAACGATCGGTGCGCAGCGGAGCCGAGCCGTCCTCTTCGACCCTTATCCCAATAACGATCTGGGGCCGCCCGTAGTCAGTGGCCGGCCGCTGGGATTTGAGCGCCCGCTCTCTGAGCCGGAACAAAATCAGTACTACCCCCAGTCTTCTCAGGGTGGCAAAGTCCAACCCTACTACGGTTTCTAAGCAGACCACAGTTTCGAGACGGGGAACGCGGGGTTCTCAGCGTACTTAGCTGCGTACGCCGGTGTCATCGGCGAGTTCGTAAGCTCGGCCATCGAAGTCACCTGAGCAGCCGCTGCGGGACGAGGCCAAGTCGAGTTGGTAAAGTCGTTCGCCAGCCGCGGTCGGATACTTCCCCGAGATACAGGCTTGGCAGAGGTCACTTGCGGCGAACCCAATCGATCGGGCGATTGCGTCGACAGGCAGATAACGAAGCGAATCGGCTTGCAACTCACTCGCCATACGACGTTGAATTTCAGGAGTGAACTCGATCGAATCTCCCAAGAATTTCGGAGCGAACAGCTGCTGAACCGATGACATGTCGATCCCATAGAAACAGGGAGCGATGATCGGCGGACAAGCGACACGCACGTGTATCTCTTTCGCGCCGCCTTCAACTCGAATTCGTTCCAGCAAAGCTTTCATCGTCGTAGATCGAACGATCGAGTCCTCGACGAGAATCACCTTTTTGCCTTCGAGAATTTCTCGGAGCGGCGTGTATTTTGCGCGAGCCTTTTCTGCCCGTGTGACTTGAGACGATTCAATAAACGTGCGGCCGCTGTAGCGATTGCGGATCAGCCCTTCGAAAGAAGGAACGCCGAGGTTGTAGGCCATCGAGTCGGCTGCGGCTTTGCTCGTGTCGGGAACCGGAACGACAATCGTATCGGCGTCGATTTGGAATAGAGGGTCCTGCTTCTCCAGAGTCGCCAATTCTTTACCGAGCGCCGTGCGAGCCAAGTAGACACTGCGGCTATCCAGGGTGCTGGCCACGTTGGCGAAGTAAATCCACTCGAAGAAACAGTGCGCGCGGCTGGGCTGTGCAGCATACTGGCTGATTTGGATTTTCCCGTCGCGAATAACAATCGCATGGCCCGGTGCGAGCGACTCGATTTCGTTTCGCTGAAAGCCGAGGTTGACGAGCGCCACGCTTTCGCTGGCCGCAGCGAAGAGGGGGCCGCGGACGGCGTAGCAGAGCGGCTTGATCCCCTGCGGGTCGCGGGCGAGCAGCATTTCGCCGTTGGCGTTAATCAGTGCGATGGAATAGGCTCCATCGAGTCTCAGCGAAACGACGCGCATCAATTCATCGAGCGGGATGTCCGGGTTGGCTTGCAATGCGCGAGAGAACTCGTGCAGGAGCACCTCGGTGTCGGTGCGGCGGACGAGATGGTGCTGGCCATCAGCAAGCAGTTCATTCGCTAACTGCTGGTAGTTAGCCAATTGCCCATTGAAGGCGAAGCTGAACCAAAGACGCTTGTGAAAGTGGTGGTTCTCGAAGGGCTGGGCGTAGCTCCGATCGTTCTTTCCACAGGTCGCGTAACGCACATGGCCGATCGCTGCCGAGCCGCAGTAATCTTGCATCAGGCTTTCTGCTTTACCCGCGTGGGAAAGCCGAAACACCTCTTGCACTGAGCCGAGGTCGCGATAGGTGTCGATCACTTGACCATTTGTGGGACGCGGGTGATATCGCGAAATGCCAGCCGAAAGTTGGCCGCGGTTCTGCATGTCTTGCAGCATCCGCGGCATCAATCGAGTTGCTTGGCAAGGGTCAGCCAGCGGAAGCAGTTCGCTGGTTTGCTCGCCGGGCAGGTGGTAGATCGCGGCCACTCCGCATTCGTGAAACAGTTCGCTCATGAGTCCCCACCGCTTTGCCCGATAAAGGCTGCCAGGCCGATTGTCAGAATTCAGGCTCAATCGCCCGTCAGTCTGGACTTGATTTTAACTTTCTACAGCACGATTCGACAGGCCTGAAAAATGCCGATGAAACGTTGCTCTGTCACCCATTCGCTGGCTGGTAAATCTTTCCTGTTCGGCACATGATGGGGATTTTCCGTCCCCGAGGAGAGTTCGCGTGTCGCAAGCTTGGGTCGCCCAACGTTCACTCCAATTCGACAGTAGTGGCATTCGGCGAATGTTTCAACTCGCCCGGCAGATCAAGGATCCGGTCAATCTCTCGATCGGCCAGCCCGACTTTCCAGTTCCGCAGCCGATCAAACAGGCAATGATCGAGGCGATCGAAGCGAACCAGACCGGCTACACGCTGACCGAGGGAATTCCACCGCTGCGAGAAAAACTTCAAGCTGCTGTCGACCAGCAATTCGGCCACGACGATCGCAAAGTGATGGTCTGCTCGGGAACCAGCGGTGGCTTAACTCTAGCGTCGCTCGGGTTGGTCAATCCCGGCGAAGAGGTGATTTACCTCGACCCATACTTTGTGATGTACCCGGGAGCGGTTGCTCTGGCGGGAGGGATTCCAGTTCGCATTTCAACTTATCCTGACTTCCGTCTGCCCCTGGAGAAGATTGCCGCTGCGATCACCCCGCGGACCAAGATGATTCTGCTCAACAGCCCGGGTAATCCAACGGGTGTCTGCTACACGCGGGAGGAACTGCGTCAGGTCGCGGAGTTGGCCGCGGCGCACAACATCTGTTTGGTCTCAGATGAAATTTACAGCCGCTTCAGTTTTGACCAGCCACACTGCTCGCCTGCTGAATTCAATCCAGCCACCATTGTGATTGATGGCTTTTCCAAACCATACGCGATGACGGGCCTCCGTTCGGCTTACCTGCACGGCCCGGCGGAAGTGATCGATGCCTTGGCACAGTTGCAGCAATTGACCTTCGTCAACGCGCCGACTCCCGTTCAGTGGGCCAGCATCAAAGCGATGGATGTGGACATTTCACCTTATGTTTCCGAGTACAAGCGGCGGCGAGATTACCTGCTGGCAGAGTTGCAAAAAGACTACGAGATTTCGTTTCCGGGCGGCGCATTTTATCTTTTCCCGAAATTGCCTTGGGGCGATGGAGAGTCCTTTTTTCAAGCAGCACTTGCGGAGAGCATGCTGATTATTCCCGGCAAGATCTTCAGCGCGGAGGATTCCCACTTCCGCATTTCCTATGCGACCGATGAACGGACGCTGCAGCGGGCGGTCGAGATTCTGAGGCGATTGGCGAGCAAGCGTTAGAACGCAGGGCAGGGGAGTCTAGGCGGTCTTTTCGAATTCGGCTCGGTAAACCGGCAGGCCATGCAGCTTTGAGCGCCGCTCGAAATGGGTTTTGAATGACTCATCTGGCTCTGCAGGTAGTTCGACTGGCAGAGGTCCCCGCAGACTTGAACTCGCAACGATGATTTCATTGCCCGAGAGGAAGTATTCCTCGACGTCGGTCCAGAAGTGAAGTCGCCCCATTGGCTTGAGGACCCGCTCCACGGCCTGCACCAATTCCGCTCTGACCACTCTTCGCTTGCGATGCCGGGCCTTCCACCAAGGGTCCGGAAAGTAGATGTGGACGGAGTCAGCACAGGCATCGGGGAGGCTTTCGCGCACAAATTTTACGGCATCGCCAGCAAGCACTCGGACGTTGCCTCTGCCTTGCTGCGCACAGCGATAGGCAGCAAAGCGGGCGTACTTCTTTGCGATCTCGATGCCGAGAAAATTCTCGCTGGGGCGAAAACCTGACTCTGTAACGAGGAAGTGCCCTTTGCCGCTACCGATCTCGACATGCAACGGCCGCGGCTGGGGAAACAAACTTCCCAACTCGAATGGTTGCGGCAGGTCGGCAATCTCCCGAAACAGAGGAGCAAAGTCGACATCAGGTTTTAAACGGGGTAACGCACGCCGGCCCATGTTTGCTTCGAAATAAGGTGACTGCTCTGACTTGCCGCGAGACTGGCAAAAAAAAATCGACAGCCGAACTGTCGATTTGAAACAATTAAAAAGATTTCACTTCGCACACTATGGAGTGCGAATGTTCTTTCGCTTCAGTCGCTTTGCCTTTGAATTGGCGGGACGCTTGCCGTGATTGGCTTTCTTGATAACTCGATGTGGCTTGGCCATGTTCTCTGTTTCTCCAAAAAAATGTTCGGTGTCGGGCAGGTTCTACCCAGTTCCCTCTATCGTTATCGGGAATTCAGGCTCCCAAGGGTGCGTTTTCCTCGCTGAACGGGTCGCCCCAAAAACGACAACGCAAAAAAAGCTGCATAATTAACCCCGCCAAACCAATCCCGCGGTACCCGTCCTGACTGTTGGATCTTGTCCGCAGAATCGGACTCCATCGAATCAGGCATGGCTTCAAAATCAGCTTTGGCGTGAACGGGACGGCTCTCTCTGGGCGTTTTGCGCAGCAGTCGCCCTAAGGGAGCGGTTGAGTCCTGAGTCCCCAACTTAACATTCCAAGGCATTTTGCGGAAGAAGCAATTTTGTCCATGGTCGGCATTCTCCCTACGACCCTAGCTCTTTGCCTGACAACGCCAGCCGGACCGGAGGGCATCTTCGCTGGAAGATAGTCGATGTTTTTCATTGAGACCGACCGCTTCCCCCAATAAAATGCCCGTTTGGCCGATTTTTCAAATACTGGAGCAGCCATGACTCGCAAACTGATCATCGACGGAGACATGGGGACAGATGACGCCGTCGCCCTCTGCATGCTCATGTTTGACAGTCGAGTCGAACTGGTCGGGCTGACGGCCGTGGAAGGGTGTGTCACGGCTGAACAAGCGAACCACAACCTCCAAGCGATCGTTTCCGAACTCGATCCGGCTCGACATCCTCGTTTGGGAATGGCGGTATCGGCATCGGGAGCTCCCCCCATCACCGGACGGCATCTCTACGGAGAGGATGGCTTGGGGAACACTCATTTCGAGATCCCCTCGAAGCAGCATTTGCTGAATTCCGAAAAGCTGATCATCGACTTGGTCCGCAAGTCTCCCGGAGAAGTATCCATTCTCTGTCTTGGACCGATGACCAATTTGGCCCGAGCCATTCAGCGAGACCCAGCGATCGAGACGATGGTCGATCGAGTCATTATTGTTGGGGGAAGTTTTCAAGGTGTTGGTAACGTCACGCCAACCGCTGAGTTCAATTTCTACTTTGACCCCGATAGCGCTCGCGCTGTCCTGAGATCAAAGCTGACGAGAACCCTGATCCCCTTGGATGTCACTCGGCAGCTATCGTTTGGACTCGATCTACTGAATGAGTTGCCCGGAGAAGCGACCCGCTGTGGCTTGTTCCTGAAACAAGTCCTGCCATTCGCCTATCGCGCATACCGCCAGCAACTCGGACACGAAACCATTACGCTCAATGATGCCGTCGGTGCTCTCGCCGTCTCTGAACCGGAACTGTTCGAGTATGAAGACATGGCTGCCGATGTTGAGACCGAAGGCGAGTTGACTCGCGGGATGACGGTATTTGACCGTCGAGTTCCTCAGGAGTGGCGATCGAATCTGGAAGTGGCGACGTCGATTCGAGTCGAAGCGGCTCGGCAATATCTGATCGACCAACTTCAGGTCGCGGGGCGCGCGACCAGCCATTAGACAGCCAGTTGCTCAAAGGAACGGCTAACAGTGACTCGGTTAGTCAGCCTTCTCGCGGACTTCAACCGTCAGAGTCACTTCTTCGGTCTTGCGCAGGGCCTTTAGCGGAACCTTCTCGCCGATTCGAGCCAAACTGACCAAAGTGACCAAGTGCGAATCATTGAGCACTTTGCGTCCGTTGAATTCGACTACCAAATCGTTTTCGCGAAGCCCGGCGAGGTCGGCTGGACTGCCCGGAGTCACTGCTGAAATCAGTGCGCCATGACCGCGGTTGAAGCCCATATCGAGGGCCTTGCTCGGTGAGAAACTGCCATCCATAGAGACGCCCAAAAATCCCCGTTTGACGTAACCGATATCGACCAAGTCGGTCACAATTCGCATCACCATGTTGATCGGGATGGCAAAGCCGATTCCGTCGCTTCCGCCGGAATTGCTGGCAATCGCCGTATTCAAGCCAATTACTTCGCCATCGAGGTTAAACAGCGGCCCACCGCTGTTGCCTGGATTGATCGAAGCGTCAGTCTGAAAGAAATCCTGATACTTAACCCCCTGAGGTCCAAGTTCCAAATCATGTCGCGACCGAGCGCTAATGATTCCCTGACTGACTGAGTGGCTCAACCCAAAGGGGCTGCCAATTGCCACCACATAGTCACCGATTTCGACCTCGTCGCTATTTCCGAGCCGGGCAGGTGTGAGTGCTTCCGATTCCATTAGCAGGACGGAAACGTCTGCATCCTTGTCATGCCGAACGTCAGTTGCACGATAAGCCAAGTCTTCAATCACGACTTGAATGTTCCCAAGTTCGGCGCCTTCAATCACATGGTAGTTCGTGACCACAAAGTTTCGGCCGCGATACTTAATCACAACTCCTGAACCGGCTTCTTCGATCATCGCAGCGCGAGCGGAGTAGCTGTTGTCGTTATTCCGAGTTCGAGTCTTCTTTGCCTCGATGTGTGCCACCGCTGGACTGGCCGCCTTTACGAGCAGGCGAAGCATTCCAAATTCGCGGGAAGAACGATTGCCACCGCGAAACTCGATTTCACCGAGTTCAGTTCGATCAGAAGCAGAAGAAAGTTCGACCTGAGCGAAACTGGGCTCGACAAGGGAAGCCCCGAATAACAAGGCAACGAATCCAACAGTTGCCCGGAGTCGGGTAGCGGAAGTCAGAAGGCGGCATTCAGTATTCATGGACAGTTTCATTCAATCGATTGGATTACTCTGGATGCGCTGGACCAATCCCTACAAAGCTAACCGGGAACCCAGGCTTGAACGAGCCCTTCAAAGTCAGGCCAGCGCGGATTTATCGATTTTGTCTGTTAAAGTTTGACGGTCAGGAAATATTGAAGTCCAAGTCGGTCAGTCGATAGTCGTCTGACCGCGGAAGAAGCCTTCCCCAATCGGGAGATCGCGAGTTGCCATCGGACTCTGATTGTCGTTGGCATTCTATGCATGTCGTTGCGTAGGGGAGAGCTTGCAGTCTCGCGACTGGAATACTTTGATTGCAGTTCTCGCAAACTCCATAACGACCGGATGCCATCAACTGCAGGGCAATTTCCACGCTTGCCAATTCGCGAGAGGCAACCTCTGCGAGTTGCGAACTAAGTTCGCCAAAGGCCGAGTCGCTGGCGAAGTCGATTACGTCGCCGACAGAGTCTTGGTTCATTTGCTTCAGGAGGCTGTCGTCACCTGCCAGCGCTTGGCGCAACGCATCACGGCGTTGCAGCAGCACGGCTTTCATGTCCTTTAAGATCTCTTTGCGTCCCATGGCTGGGTCCTCTGGGCTGGCGGGAACGGATTGAAAACGCCAGCTTGGCGATCGATTGAGACAGGGAGAAATCTCCCCGATCGGCGATGCGGCAAAATGGCTGGTCGCTGAAACTATAGGTTTGAGTTTCGAGGGGTCGGGGAAATTTTCCGGCCGTTTTGGCCAAGCTTTTCGGAATGGATCGCCGGCCGAAACTTTGCTTGACCAAGGCAACCACACCGCACGAAACCTATCCCAGCCGTCACAACCGGTAGATCCGTTCTGATTGGTCCACTCAAGTTCCAGATGGATTAGCAATCGAACTTCACGATTTGACCGCAGTCAGAGGTCGACCTACTGTTCGACATCCGCGGCGGACACGCTGCATCTGCAACCTGAGTTAGAAGTGGTCCTACTTCATGAACCCCGGACGAAAACCAGTAACGAATCGAGTGCTCAGCCGTCGCTTCACAGCGGCGACGCCGGCCGAGAAAGTTGAGTTTCTCAGCTCTCGGCTGGAACGCATGATCAAAGGACTGCAGTTCTTCGCGGGTTACTGTGACCTGGCTCCAAGTGAGTTCCGCTCAGAGGTCAAACAATTCGTCGACTTGGCAGAGATCGAACTGCGTGAGGGCTTGAGAGCACTGCAATCGGGAACGCGCGGCGATTCTTTTCCGCCCGATTCGGCTGTAGAAGAAGCTTCGCAGCCAACGCTCGCTGCGACTGTCCCCGCTCCAACAGCTGAAGAAGATACAGCTCCCACTCTGGTGGATACCTCTTCAGACCCTCTGCTTTCAAATCCAAACGCCAATCTGAACTCGCTGGGAGTGAGTTTCGATTCGATGGCTCAAATGGCCGAAGTCCCTGAAGCGAACGATTTGGAGGCGATCCTCGCTCGACTGCAATCATACGGTGAGGCTTTGGATACGGGCGATGTCGAAGGGCGAAAAGTCGGAACTCAGCCCGGTCGTGATGCTCGCGAAATGCTGCTCGGTTTTGAAGTCTGCCGGATGGACTCTGACCAAGCAGAACCGCCGGCACAGCCGAACGCTGAAAGCCAACCTAGTGAGTCAAGCGGCGCCTGGTCGCAACCGCACACATTTTGCGCCTCGAACGAGGCGACTTCGCTGACTACTCAATTCACTGGAGTCGTCCAAGTCGCTCCGGAATCTAACGGGGCCAACAGTTTGGAGTCCGGGAGGTCGCCAACAGACGACTTGGCTAACTTCGACAGCGAAGGACATTCCTCTGAATTGGTCCCCGGCGCGGACCAGAGCAGCTCGCCAACACAAGACAAGAGCGATGCTGACCAGAGTAAGTCAGAGACAGGCTCGGAACGGCAAAGCAATCCGACCACAGCTCGAGAGTCAAAAAGCGAGCAGTCCGAAAATGCCAGCCCGGTCAACTCGATCAGGCCTGACAATCTGCTCGAAATCAATGCCTTAAAAGAGGAATTGAATTCGATGCTATCCCATTTCAAGTCTCCCGGCGCGGTCTCAAGTGATTCTTGAGGCCAATCCGGTTTGTGTTACGTCCTTGATTTTGTTTCCTGACGAATTCGGTTTACACAGGTAATCCCCATGTCCTCCAGCGAATCACCTAACAAGCCCGGCGGCTACACGGTTGGTCTCTCGACAGCTCGTTTTCTAGACCAAGCAATGCTCGACGACGTTGCTCCAACTGTACCTGTTCCGCCAGCATCTCGGCCGAGTGCACCTGCCTCGCCACCGCCCAGCCCGAGTTCGGCTCGCGTCGAATCCGACGAGGACGTGAACTCATATATGCAGCAATTACTTCAGCGTTCCAACAAGCTTGCTCCCGCGGCCCCCGTCGCCGCCCCTGCTGCAGCGCCGCAGCCCAGCATAAGCTCGACAACAGTTGCTGAAGTCGAGTCTACGAGCGATGCACCAGCCTCGCAGGAAGCGGAACCTGAAGATAACTGGACGACCGAAAAATACATGCCGAAAAAGACGGCACCCGAGCGAGAGGCTGACCTCAGGGCATTCCGCCAATTGGCTAATGCATCGGCTCGCGGGGCGCTCAACAGCTTCCAGCAGCGCGAGCACAGCAAACAATCGCGCATCAGCGGCATTGTGGCAATTTGCAGCTTCGTCGCAGCCATCCCGCTGTTTCTGGTAAGCAGCCAGTGGGGAGACAACTGGTCGCTTTGCTCCCTCGGTGCACTTGCATTGGCTGGAAGTTCAGCGTGGCACTATCACAAATCGGGCCAAAGCGCAAAGATGAAACGCTAAGCCTTCAACTCATCCCGGGCATGTCAAGCTGACCCACAGCCTGCCCGGATTTTTAAGTCCAGCGCACTCTCATGCGGCCATGTTCCGGATTCGGAATGTGGCCGGCTGGCGTTTTAGACCGATTGCTTTAGAGGCCAGTCTCTCAAGCGGTAGCTAACCTTGGATTTATCCAGCATTCGACAGAGATAACGCAGCGCCAGCCCAAAACCATCTGGGCCGCTGTAGCCGCCAAATTGACCGCCCTTTCTGAGGTGCGGCTCCAAGTCGAGAAATACAAGCGACTCTTCCCATCCGCCCAGTCGCAACCGCTCCGTCACGTTCTGAACCTCACGTTTCAAGTCTGGCAAAACTTGCTGATAAGCAGCATCGCCCAAACCAACGGGAACGAATGCAGACAGGCTCTCCTCGTCAACGTGTGGGCTCTTCGCAACAGTTCGCTCGCCGGCAGGTTGCGAGTCTGACTGATAATCCTTGACGTGAACCCAACCGAGCGATCCGCGCATCGCCAAGTATTCTCGCCAGACTGCCGATGCCGAAAGACCTTGCACAACCAGATTTGCACCATCAAAAATCGAAACCAGATTGGTCGCGCCGGCTTGTTCGACAAGTTGTTGCACCAACTCGCCCGTCTGACCGATCAGATTAGCCTCGACCTCCAACCCGAAAATCAAGTTCTTCGCTTGGCAACGCTGGGCGATCGCTCGCAAACGCATTGCGGCTTCGGACAGGTGGTTTTGCGCGGAGGTCCCTCGCGGATGGTAAAACGAAAACCCGCGCACAAGCGGCGCCTGCAGAAAATCCGCAATTGCGCAGATTCGCTCGACTTCCTGTTCGAGATAAGAGTCAAACGGACGGAATTGGTTCGGCGTCCCGTCTTGAATATCGTGCAGCTTGATTTTGCCAATGGGCGAACCAATCGAGGAGACTCGCAGCCCATATTTGTCGAGCAAGCTTTTGATCTGGTCCAAATCGGCCTGGTCAGCGGCGAGAATGTTCTTGACGCCGGCTCCGAGGTTGTAGAAGCGGAGCGAAATCCACTCCAGCCCTAGCGCCGCGGACACGGCAAATTGCCGCTCCAGGTTCTTGTCTTCACAGGTCTCATCACAAAAACCAGTTAAGACCACATCGCTCATTGCTTCACCTCACCGAGTGAATCCGCCACTTGCCAATTCAAACCAGAGCACACGTCACCTGCCGCTTGGCTGCTTCCGCGAACCTTTCGGCTTTGCGTTGAGTGGCTCACTTTGAGTAGCTCACCACGATCCGCGACGAGATTCCGCCGCGAGGTGTAAAGACCGCCTCGAGGGTTGCACTGCGTGGCTGAACCGTCCGAACAAAATCGTCGAAAATAAAATTCGTAACATGCTCGTAAAAAATTCCCTCGTTCCGAAAACGCTGCAAGTAAAGCTTCAAGCTTTTCAACTCGACGCATTTCCGGTCGGGGACATAGGAAAAAACGAGTGTCCCAAAATCGGGCTGCCCGGTCTTTGGGCAGACTGATGTGAATTCAGGACAGCGAATTTCGATGGTGTAATCCCGGTTGGGAAACTGATTGTCGAAAGCCTCAAGGGTCTCGTGAAAATTCTGCATGCTTCGCTCTTTCGGTTGTTCGGATGCGGGACTAACCCAACGCCGGTTTTTGGGGCGTTGCAAGTAAGGTCAGACCGCAGGTGAGTAATTGTCGTAACCGGGCCGCCCGCCTCCCGGTTCTTCGGTCGGACTCAGCCCTCGCGGGATCAGGTGTTTGCCTCTTTCACAGGCGGAGTTGCCGCAGGTGGTGCATGGGACTTCGGGGCACAAACCAAGACCATCACTGCTCCCAAGATGGTCACAAGCAGGCTGAGGAAGAAAAACCACGAGACCTGACCTTGCAGTCCCTTGGTCGTAATTTCGGTGAACGTGTTGACGACCGGAGCGAGTCCGAAAACCAACGGCATGACGAAGATTGGTTTGCCACCGAAATTGAAGGCGTAAATGATCCCCAGTGCGCCGAATGCGCCGGCCGCGCCGCCCAGAAGCGACCAGAAAACGCCCTTCCAATTGTTCCAAGTCCCCGGCTCGGGAAACCTCTGGAGCATGAAGCAGGCTGCCACAACGGCGATGACGAAATAGGCTAGGCCGACACAAAGGAAAGGACGCAAGCGGCTTTGCCCCATCTTCATTTGTCCTTTGTGCAAAACCGGCCCGTAGGCGCCCCAGCAAAGCGCCGTAAGCGCGATCGAGGCAGCAATCTCCAGCCAGTTGATCGCTTTCTCTTCCAATTTTTTTAGCATGCCAGCGCCACCCGTGGGCTTGTCCGCAGGCTTGCCAGCTGCAGCCTCGTTCGAGTCGGTCTTTTTTTCCTGTTCCGCCTTGGAATCAGCCGCGGGCTCCGCGGTTTTGTCACCAGTCGCTGGAGCAGCCTCGCTCGTCCCCGACTTTTCGCTCGAGTCCTTAGCCTCGGAGGAGGGTTCGGTTGCGGGCTCGGTTACTTCGGCTGCTACCGGAGCCTTTGCGGCTGCGACTTCTTTCGCTGGAGCTTTCGGCTTGAGTATCAACACCCCCGCAGCACCAATCGCGACGATCAAAACGCCAGTGTAGAACAACGCCGAAGCTTCTTTAAACGTCCGGCTGAAGAACATGGTGCAGAAGGTATTCACGACCGGGGCAAAGCCGAACACCAGTGGCATGACATAAGCCGGCTCACCGCGAAACTTGAAAGCCAAAATAATGCCCAACGCGCCGAGGGCTCCAATCCCACCTGCGGCGAAAGACCAAATGAAGCCACCCAGTGTCCAATTTCCCTTTTCGCCTTTCGAGAAAAGAATGATCGAGGGAACCAGCACCGCAATCAAGAAATAAGCAATGCCCACACAGATATAAGAGCGGAGCAGGCTCCGTTTCCCCTCGGCTCCGAGCAAGGTTTGCCCCTCGTGGAGAACCGGGCCGTAGAGCCCCCAACAGACCACTGTCAGAGCGACAAAAATCAAGAATCCCAAACCACGCATTAGGCTGGCTCCCCAAAAACACTCTCGTCGGCAGAGTGAAAGAAATTCGAATCGTGCAAGCGCGAGCAAAAGCCACTCGAGCCGCCCAGTGTTGGGCTGAGTGAACACGCCTTAGTTTAGCGAAAAAGGACTTCCGCGCTCAGCCACCACCGGCCGGTTTCGCGGGCGGAGCAGGGGACTCTGCCTTGGGCGGCGGAGGAGGAGGAGGCGGTGCCGTAATCACTTCGGGCTTGTCCCGAATCTCTCCGTTAATTTTCACTTTCAAGGGGCGACTCTGAACGTCCCGACCACGTTCGTCCGATGCGACCGCTATCAACTCGACTTCGCCGCGTCCAAGCTTCGCAGCCGAAATCTTCAATTTTCCCGAATCCTTGCCCGCTTCACCGAGGATCTCTGCACCGCGAAGTACCCGAATCGGTCCCTGCAAAGCCGACTTGGCACTCAACTCCAAGGTAGCGCCTTCGCTCGCTTCACTTTCACCGAGGCTGGCCCGCAACTGAACGGACTCCCCTCGATTGTTCACGACCAAGGGAAATCGCAAAGTCTGGCGGGGCTGAATCAAGCCCGCTGCAATCGGGACCAGCCTCAACTCATGGTATCCATCACTTACTTTTTCAGATTCGAACACGATATCGGTCAAGCCTGAACGGCGACCGGCCAACCGGCCATCGAGATAAATTTCAACCGCTGCGATTTCCGGACTCGCCTCTTCCTTCGCCAGCTTAATCGTGATGGTTCCCTTCACCTCCGCGGGCACCTCGCTGGCCGTGACTTTGGGAAACTTCGCAAATGGCTGGCAAAGCGCATCGCCCAAGATGAGCAACTGCATCGGGCCTTCTACCGACTGATAAAACGACTCTGCCAAAGAACAGCCCCGTGCGTAATGCACCTGAATCATGGGGTGCGGAAATTTCTGCTGCAGCGCGTACGGTTCAACCACCGTGCCACAAGTGCCGGCAGCTCCCCACTTCAAAAACTCGGTGCTCTGCGTTTGTCCGGGATTCGGTCCGAAGACGGCCCCGTAGCTGGTCAGGTTGTCGACAATTGCTCCCGGTTTAATCTCGCATTGATAGTCTGGCCAGTTAATCGACGCTGCCCCGAGCATTGCACCGATCATATCGCGTTTGCCCGGCGGTACCGTTGCTTGGCAGATCTCGCTTTGCAGTCCAAGCTTTTTCAGTTTGAGCATCGCCGCCGCAAAACCGGGCTTGCGCGTGGTCGTGCGGACATCTGCCGTTTCGGAATAGTAAACCGTCCCCTTGGGCTGTGAGCCATCCGCCTCGACCGCACGTTGCAGCGAGTTCAACGCATCGCGCTCGCTGATTCCGGTATCCCACGTGTAAGCGAGCATCGTTGACAGGAGATAGTTCATGCCCTGTTCAGGATTTGCATTGATGGCGCCGTTAATCCCCCAAGAAAAACGGCTGCTGAAATGCTGTGAAACTTGAAAATCAAATCGCTCGTCGGGAATGCGGCTGACCATCCCTTTTAACAGCGGATCCTCCAGCAGCGGCTTAAACGCTGGTTCACTCAGAATCAGCCCCCGATACTGCAATCCATTCCGCACGCAACGGGAAAGCGCCTCGGTCGCCTCGCGTCCTTGTTTCAAGAAAGCGTGTGCCCGTGCGATTTGCCAAGTGACGGCGACCTGATTGGGATGCTTTTCCTGCAGCGCCTGAAACTTCTCCAAAGCAGCCTGGTAGTCACCGGATTCGCTCAGCTTCACAGCCGCCTCGAACTCTTCGCCGAGCGATCCCACAAAAGGCTGACTGAGAAGCTGAGCAGCCGGTCCGCGAAAGTACCGATTGGAATTCAGCGAGAAATACGCTGGCTGATTTTGGATGACGGAAATTGCAAAGTAGGTCAGCGATGTCAACGACGCGACCGGTTCAAAAATCTTTTTTGCCTCCTCAGGGACCGGATTTCCCCGATCGGCGACTTCCTTGAAAAACGCTTCGCGAGCCGGCCCAACGTTGACTGACGCGGGAAAACCCGACGAGTAGACAATCAAATCGATCTGCTGATCCAGCTTGCGGTCGCGAATCGCATCAAAGACTGGTTTGAGAATCAGCGTGCGAAACTGGTCCAAACTTATCGTCGTCTGCCGCGGTATGCCGGAAAGGTAAATGACATTGCCCGGATGGATCTGCCGGAGTTGGCAGTAGTGATTGGCCAGAAGCAAAGAACTGGCGTCGTCTTGATTGACAACGAGGACCAAATTTTCCGGTCCTCCCCCGGCCCGCAATTCGGCAGCAAGCGAGCTAGCGAGCAAAGCACCGAGAGAAACCACTAACAGGGTGAAGAAGCGAGAGCGATAACGCTGCACGTTCACGACTCCAAAAAACTGAATCCGGATATCCGCGGAACAGCAGCCAAGCCGCCGCCTAATGGAAAGTCCGAATTTTATCCGATTCCTTGGGCGCGGTCGTGCAGTCACGGCAGAATTACTGCGGATTCCAGATACCCATTTAGGCGCTCAACTCACGACTGGAGTTGCTGCGGGGCTTTGGGAACGCAACGTTAATTGAGCAAGATGAGCCCGGCGGTATTAGCGAACTCGGCATCGGAACCGGATCATTCCGCTCTGGCCGACGTCTAGCGGCTGTTTGATTTCCCAGCGGAGGACCAGCGAATCGGCCGGATTTCGCTCGCTGGAGAAGTCTGCCTCCACGGAGCAGTTTGCCGAATCAGGCACATACTCAAGGCGAGTAGTCAAGTTATCGATGATTGTCACGTTGCTGATACGACGGGCCCCGATATTCTCGAAGCTGATTGTGAATTCAATCTCTTCCCCGCATTTGGCTGCGATCGTCGAAGCCTGCTTGAGAATCCTTAACTGCGACTCGCCATCATCCGTCTTGATCGTAACCAACTCGTGCGCTTTGGTTGCGTCTCGGGTGATCACTGCCTGACGACGATTGGCAACGACTTGCAAACCGAGATTGTCTTCCCAGCTTCGAGCGGCAACAGCCGCCAGTTCCTGACGGGCCCCTTCACTGTTGGCATAGCCACGGTAGCGAGTGTGTTGCGAGTAATTGCTCGAGCGAGTTCGCTCTTCTGCCCGCTGCGGTTGGTCGACGTTGTCTGCAGTCAGACCTCGAGTCCGTTCGGTAAAGCCGCGAGCCCGCAGTTGGGCGCGATTGCTCTGCGGCTGAAGCTGCTGCAGGGTCGTCGAGGAAACGTCTTTGCCTCGAGTTGATTCCAGCTCAACAGTGTCTTCGAACCGAGCCAGCCGAGTGGGCTGGGACTCTGTGCTCAACTTTGCAATTTTGCGGACAGCGGCAAAACGCGGCGCATAAATCGCAACCCGATTGCTCGGTACCACATGCCGGTTGCCCTCGGCAGTGTCGAAAGTTCCGACCGTGTCCTCAATATCGAGACCATTGACGTTCCAGTCCTGATCTACAGTGACTTGAAAATTTTTATCGCCTCCATCAAACAAGAATTCATCTCGGTGGAAATTCTGCTGACCGGGAGCGGCTCCCACGGTTTGCGGCGGCGGGCAGAGGTTGCAAGGGTCGGACGACCAGACGCCACCAGCCTGCGGTTGAGGCACAACCGTCGCGGGCGGAGGTGCGTCGATCAATGAGAGGCCCTCGCGGTTCTGAAACACCGGAGCAGCGGGGTCCTGCAATTGTGGACTGACGCTCGCCGCGGGAGGGCTCAGACGAAATGCGGCTGGCTTGGTGACTGATGGCGTTTCCGATTTGCGCTTCGCTTCTTCCGCAGCAGTGTTGTAGCTGACCAGCCAAACTCGCTTATCAAGTTCCCGAGCCGCTTGCGGCGGGAACACGGTCAGCGGTATCGCCGTCGCACTGCCGTACGACATCTCCTCGTCGGACGGCTGGCGGGTTCCCAGTCTCAAGATGGCGATCGGACGCCCGAGGCGACTGGCCGTCTTGATCGGGTCTTCCAGATCGGTCACGTCGAAGAAGGCTTGGTGGCCATTGCACAATTGACGATAGGGGAGGGCGGTTTCGGGGTTTTCAACGTAGATAACCTTGGTCACCAAGCGGCCCGCGAGAGCCTGCTCAATATCATCCTCAGAGATCGCGACGAGGACAGGAAATCGCAGTTGCAATTCAGCCGGCGGATTCAGACAACTGACCATTTCCAGCGTCGGGAAAAGATCAAACGTCTTGGTCCGGAACTCACCTTTGATGCGGACTTGATAGATCGGTCCGATGCTGGTGGCAACTGTTGGATCGGCGTATTCACAATCAACCCAGCTACCTTGCCAAGTCGAGACGATCGTCTTCTCGGGCAACATTAGCTTGACCGGCTGTACGCGTCCGACCCACTGGGGATTAGCCAGCAGAGAAGTGAACGCGATATTGCCAGGAACATCATTTGAGTTGGCAAAGCGAGCAGAGACTGAGCTTTGGGCGCAGACCGCCGAGTGGGTCAGCAGGACCGCGATCAGGGCCAAACAGAAGAGGGCAGGCTTCATCAGTCGCGTCTTCCTGGGATTGTTGGCTTGATACATTGCGGAGTGAAGGCCGTAGCCTCTTAAGCTGACATGGCTGCTCATTTCCAAGTCCTGGCTGCTGGAGAAATTTGTTTGGAGAGGCAGAGACCTTTTCAGGCTCCGACCACTGCGGCGAGGGGGGAATAGAGAAAAAGGGAGCCGCGCGAGTCAATTGATTCGTCGCGGCTCCCTGTAATCATTCAGCATCATCGTTCGAGTAACCGTTCAAGCACTATCGACGGAACATTCCGCCGCCAGTGCTGTTGTTGCAGTCAGCCGGAATCTGACCGTGCACCATGTCTGCCGGCGGCTGGTTGTTGTAGTGAGCCGGTCGGATGGTGTGCTCCTGAATCAGGACGCGGTCAGCTGGGCGAGGATATCTCAAACCGGGCTTCTGCTTCACATGCACGTTGATTGCCGGAGTTGGGCCCGGAATCGAAGTCGCAGTGTGGTTGTAGATGTTGTACTGCTGCAGGCCAGCCGGACCTCCCAGTGGGATGTGCGGAGGACCAGGCAGACCGATCTGAGTGCCAGTGAATGGCATGCCGTAATTCGGGCCAGTCACACCAGAGATGTAAGCATCGCCGTTGGCAGCAACACCGCCGCCACCCATGCCACCGCCCATCATTACGCCGGCCATGGCATTTCCATCTCCGCCGAGGCGAAGATCCTTGTTGCCCATCCGGATGATGGCGAGAATCGCACCGCGACGGTCGGCTTCGACAATCGGGTCGATGCCTGGATCAAGGCGGGTGCTGACCAGCGTGTCAACGCCAGCCAGAGCCAGCTCTTGGAATTCAGGATCTGGAACGTAGATGACCTTGGTCACGAAGTTGCCGGCGGCAACTTGGTCAAAGTCTTCTTGAGTGAATTGAACTGGAATCGCCGAGTGCGCCAGGTAAGCAGCAGTGCGATTCGAGGCGCTACCGATTTCGAGAGTCGGATAGAGCTCGATGCCCGGTCGACCTTCGATCGAGCTAACTCGCAATCGGTAGATCGAGCCTTGAACAAAATTCTGGCGACCAGGGACAACCAGCGGAGTCGAGTCGTACATCCCGACTGCGGATACGTCCCAGTTGATATTCATCTCTTCGGGCTTGTCAAATAAAACCTGAACGGTGCCAAAGCTGGCAGCGGGAGCTTGGCCATAAACGCCAGGACCCATGCCGCCTCCGAATGGAGTTCCACCAAGCGACGAGCTGGCGGACAACACACCCGGACCAGGACCACCAACGCCCGGGCCAGGTTCGGCCAACATAACGGCGGGTGGCAGATTGTGACTGACCGGCAGGCCTTTGCGAACCCACGGCTTTTGAGCGCTGGCGACGCTGGTCAGCGTCATCAACGTCAAACATAAAGCAATTCGAACAAACATCGGAAATCCCCCTTGAGCTGAATGATCCGCCCTTCGGTCACGTAGTGCGGGGTGACCGGATGCGGGCTCGCGGCAGCACATGCTCCGCCAAGTCTTGGTTTTCACGAACGAATCAGCATTGATTCCGCTGACAAACTGACGTGGACGGTTTCGAAAGACACACCTAAGATGCCCCCTCAACCGCCACAGCTGGATCTCGCCAGCGGTCAATGCAGACTGCAGTGGCGGCGAACTCTCGGCAGGGAAAATTCCCCGTCCGGAAAGTACGCAACGCCGGCGCATTTTCTGCGCCTGCAATCGTGTAATTAGATTCGGCGCGAAAGATTGTGATTCTTTGGTAAAATCGGCAATTTCATGACATGAGAGCAGAATTGCTAATATCGGCCTGGCTGCTACTAGCAGCGGCCTTGATCTGGGGTGTGCCCAAACTTTGGACGCAAAGTTTTCCCGACTTGCCCAGCTTGGAACAAACCACTGATAGCAACGCCGCTTTAGCTAGCTCGCCGAGCGGTTCAGACAGTTCAGAGAAGTCGACCAAGGAAAAGAACGACGTCGCTGAGAACTCCCAAGTCCCGACCAATCCCGCCGCCGTGGCGCTTCTTGAGCAATCGCTCAGCCAACTGCGAAACGCCCCGCCGCTGGTTGCTCAACTCGACCTGCAAATCAATCTGCTCGAGCGCGAATTTCTGGGCACCGGCCAGTACTGCCAGTCTGGTGTGGGCGTCCCGCAGACTCGCTGGGACTTTTCGCTCGGCGAGACACCGTCTGGACTGATGCTGTCGCAAATTTTTGACGGTCGATTCTTCTATCGTCTGACGGTTCAGGGAAATGAAAAGTCGCTGACCTATGTCGACCTTTATGGCGCGAGAGACCTGCCAGACTCAACCGCCAAAGGGATCGCCGGACCGACTGGCTGGTTAGGCGTCGGTGGCCTGCCAACCATGCTGGAGCAACTACTGGCGACGCATGATTTTGAGCCGCCAACAAATACGGAAACAATCGCGGGTGAAAATGGACAGTCGCTCGTGCTCACGAAAATTCGGGGACGCTGGAGCAAGGCGGCCCTGAGGCAATTACTGCGTGATCAAATCACGCCGGATGTTTTGGCTGAAGAGATTCGCTGGGAGCGACTTCCCGGGCAGATGCCGCACGGTGTTGAGTTGGTCTTGGGAACTGACTCCTACTTAAAAGCTTTCCCCTATCGGCTGACTTTCTACCAGTTTCGGCCGGCGGGCGAGGGGAGTTATTCAGTACAGCCCGTTTTTGAGTTGAAGCTGCACCATGTTGAGAAACGTGATGAGATCGCGCCAGAGCAATTCCGCTTATCTGCCGATGGCTTGAATCCGGCTGACTTGACGAAAGACTATCTCAATCGCGTAAAGATGTTCACGCTTTACCCGCTGAAAGAGAACGGCAACAAGTAGCCGTCCCGGGCGCGATGATCGAAATTCATTCGCGAGGACGAGCGTTGCACAGATCGAGTGCGGTCAGCGTGGCCTGAATCATGCTGTAGGGATTTGCCCGTCCTTTCCAAGCAATATCAAACGCCGTTCCGTGCGCGACACTGGTGCGAATAATCGGCAAACCGAGCGTGACGTTTACGGCATCGTGCAGACCCAAGAGCTTCAGTGCGATATGTCCTTGGTCGTGGTACATCGCAACCACTGCGTCGAACTCACCGCCGGCGGCCCGGTGCATCAGCGTATCGCAAGGCCATGGTCCGCTGACCGGCAGTCCCAAACTTTGAGCCGCCTCGACAGCCGGTGCGATAAGTTCTAACTCTTCTTGTCCAAACAATCCATTTTCACCGCCATGTGGATTGAGTGCCGCGACGCCAACTCGAGCGGCCCGCTGCAGGCCATGACTCTTGAGAATCTGGCTGACAAAATCACTCGCGAGTCGGCAGCGGTCTACGATTCGCGAATGGCTTAGCTCGCCAAAAACGTTTCGCAAGGCGGTATGAAGCGTGACATGAATCACGCCGAGTCCGACAGGTCCACGGACTTGGCCGCGTCCGGGTGGCAAGTACAGCATCATCGCGACGTTGGACGCGCGACATCGCTCGGCAAGTAATTCGGTATGCCCCGGGTGTTTGACTCCGGCGGCCCGGAGCGACTCTTTGTTTAGAGGTGCCGTGACAATCGCATCGACCGCGCCATCGCGTGCCCAGTCAATCGCCTGTAGCAGCGCATCGCGCGAGGCACTGCCGGCTGCGGCGGATATTTCACCCGCCTGAACTTGGTCCGCGGCCTCGTCGCCACATTCCCAGACAGGGATTAGTAGCGGGTCAGCTGGGATGCGGCCGAGACTGGTGACTCGCTCAACCGAAAGCGAACGGCCCAGCAGCGAAACGGCTCGCTGGATGACGGCTGTCCGGCCAACGACGATCCGTCGACAAGTGGCCTGCAGGGCGGGCGCTTCCCATGAACCGACAATCACCTCGGGGCCAACACCTGCGGGGTCGCCCATCGTAATGGCAAGCAAACGTGACACGGCCGTTCCCACTGGAAACACTAGAAAACGGGAATTGAGACGCGGCCAAGCAATCAGGGCCGCGTCGGTTAAAGTGTTATCCTACCGAGCCCAACGCGGGGGGAAATGCCCAATTGCCGCGGCTTTGGGCGAACTTGGACCTTTTCTCTTTCCCCCCTTAGGGGCGTGGAGTTACTTGAGCAAAATCGACTCCGCAGTCTACAATAGGGCCTCACTTTTTTACGCACCGCCACCAGCCGCGCAGGCTCGGTCGAGTAAAAGGCGGTCTCTTAAGCGGTCACGAAGTCGAGGGCTACCGGCCCCGCGTTGCACTGCAGCAAATCAGTTGGGAGTCACACGCATCCATGGGAAAGTACCTGTTTACCAGTGAATCAGTCAGTATGGGCCACCCAGACAAGTTGGCCGACCAAATTTCTGATGGAGTCCTCGACGCTTTGCTGCAACAGGATCCTCAAAGCCGCGTTGCCTGCGAAACGATGGTCACGACCGGTATGGCAGTGATTGCTGGTGAAATCACCACCAATGCCGTGATCGACTACCAAGGTGTCGTTCGCAATGTGATCAACGAAGTCGGCTACACCGACGACGAGATGGGCATTTGCGGTAACACCTGTGCCATCCTCGTGGCTCTCGACAAGCAGAGCCCCGACATCGCTCAAGGCGTGAATGAAAACTCCGCCGAAGGCAAGGCGATCGGCGCCGGCGACCAAGGTTTGATGTTTGGCTTTGCTTGCGACGACACCCCCGAGCTGATGCCACTGCCGATTGCCCTCTCGCATCGCATCATCGACCGCCTGACCAAGGCCCGTCAAAACAAGCAGGTCGACTGGCTCCGTCCGGACGCCAAGAGCCAAGTCACTGTGGAATACGACGGGGACACCCCGGTTCGAATTCACACCGTAGTCGTTTCGACGCAACATGCTCCGACCGTCGACAACAACACGATTCGCAAGTTCGTGATCGACGAAATCATCAAGCCGGCTCTGCCCGAGGAATTGGTCACGGGCGACATCGTTTACCACATCAACCCAACCGGCAAATTTGTCGTTGGTGGCCCGCACGGTGACTGTGGTCTGACCGGCCGCAAAATCATTGTCGACACCTACGGCGGCTGGGGACGTCACGGCGGTGGTGCTTTCAGCGGAAAGGACCCAACCAAGGTCGACCGCAGCGCCGCTTACATGGCTCGTCACGTCGCCAAGAACATCGTCGCTTCGGGCTTGGCTCGTCGCTGCGAAGTCCAGCTCGCTTACGCCATCGGTGTCAGCGACCCGGTTTCGGTCCACGTCGATACGTTTGGCACGGGAACGCTGGAAGACTCGGCTATTTGCGATTTGGTTCGGGACTTCTTCCCGCTGTCGCCAGCGGGGATCATCAAGTATCTCGACCTCCGCCGCCCGATTTACCGAAAAACAGCCGCCGGTGGCCACTTCGGCCGCTCCGACAAGGACTTCACCTGGGAGAGCACCGAGGCAGCTGCCAAGCTGAAAGCCAAGGCTGCCCAGCTGAGTGCGGTCTAGCCTTTTCGCTCCCCAAAGCCGGCATTAAAGTCCGATTCCCGGCGGAACGGGCGGCTAAATGCTGTTTGGGGATTTGCAGCTTCAAATTAACTTAAGGGCTCCGTCAACTGGCGGAGCCCTTTTTTTGTAGCTGAACTCACCCAAGGCACAGTCACCGATGTCCCGACCGAGGAATCAACAGCCCATGCTCCCCGCCGCGATGCGAGATGAGTTAGCTTCCCTGCAGGCCTTGCTTGAGCCGCTGGGGCAGGCGCACTTGCTCCGGTTCTGGGACGAACTCTCCGAAGCCGGAAGGAGAAAGCTGGCTGAACAAATTCATTCCATCGACTGGGATACCTTTGCTCAACTCGCCGCTGCAGAGAGTGGCCAGCAAAACTGGGAGCAGCTCGCCGCGCAAATCAGTCCGCCGCATGCGATGTCGCTGCTCGAGCAAGCAGACCCGCAGCGGCGAAAGGCGGCTGAAGCAGCCGGACACGCGGCTCTGGCAGCCGGCCAAGTCGGATTTGTTCTGGTCGCCGGCGGACAAGGATCGCGGCTCGGTTTTGAACACCCTAAAGGAATGTTTCCAATCGGCCCCGTCAGCGGCCGTAGCCTGTTCCAAATCCTGATCGAACACGCCCACGCGAGAGCACTCAACACCGGTGCACGGATCCCCGTCTATATCATGACCAGCCCGCAAACGGACAGCGAGACCAAAGCCTTCCTCACAGCCAATCGCTGGTTCGGCTACCCGCAGGAAGACATTCACATTTTCTGCCAAGGAGTGATCCCGGCAGTCGACTCTCAATCGCATCAGATTCTGATGACGGACAGAGATGAACTCTTCGTCAATCCTGACGGTCATGGCGGCTGCCTCAGCGCGCTAGCTCGCGCCGGTCTACTCGAAGAGATGCGGGCCCGAGGTATTCGATATCTTTTTTATGGACAAGTCGACAATCCCTTGCTCCAAGTTTGCCATCCAGCGTTGATCGGCTACCACATCCTCAGTCATTCCGACGTGACCACTCAGGTTGTACGCAAGCAGGATCCCAGCCAAAAAGTTGGAAACGTCGTCCGCTTACAAGGCCGCACCCAAATCATCGAGTACAGCGACATCCCTGCCAGCCTCGCCGGCCAGCGACAGGCCGACGGTTCGCTTCGCTTTTGGGCAGGCAGCATCGCCGTGCATGTCTTCTCACTGGAGTTCCTTGCTCGCTGTGCCGAACACGCTGAAACGTTGCCCTTTCATCGGGCATTGAAAAAAGTCGCCTGCCTCGACGAGCGTGGCCGACGAGTCTCTCCCGAGTCAAACAACGCGATCAAATTCGAGCGATTCATTTTCGATCTCTTGCCGCACGCGAGCGAGGCGATCGTCGTCGAGGTCGACCCAGCCGCTGGCTTCGCCGCCGTGAAAAACTCTCCGCCCGCTGCGACTGAAACACCTGAGTGGGTACAGCAGGCCATTTCGAGACTGCATCGAAATTGGTTGCGGCAAGCCGGGGCTGAAGTCTCCGAACATCTGCCGGTTGAGATCAGTCCATTCGTCGCTTTGGAAGCGGCTGAACTCACTGGCAAAGTCCAACCCGGCCAGCGATTCAGTTCACCGACATGGATCAAACCGGTTTCGAAGTAATTCAAAAAGTTAACCTGAGCGGAATGGCCGCTCATTTAACCCCATAAGGTTCGTTTGCATGTTGCACACTGTAATCATGGCCGGCGGAGCCGGAACACGCTTCTGGCCAGCCAGTCGCCGCAATCACCCCAAGCAACTCCTGCAACTGGCCGGACAACGTTCGATGCTTCAATCGACTGTCGACCGGCTGGAGGGACTCTGTCCTCCCGAACGTGTCCTCGTCGTTACCAATCAGCAGCTGATCGGGAAGGTCCGCGAGCAACTGCCGGCACTTCCTCCGGAGTCCGTCATCGGCGAACCGGCCAAACGAGATACGGCTCCCTGTGTGGCTCTGGCCGCCGAGTGGCTCTTGGCCAATGACCCCGACGCGATCATGCTCGTCACTCCAGCCGACCATGTGATCGAGCCAGCTGGAAAATTTCGTGAAGCGATCACTCAAGCAGTCAACCTGGTCAAAGCCGATCCACGCCGGATTGTAACGTTCGGCATTCGGCCGACTTACCCCGCCGAAGTCTTTGGCTACATCGAACGCGGCGCCGCACTGGCTACAGCTGGTGATCATCCGACGTTCAATGTCGAGCGGTTTCGGGAAAAGCCCGATGCTGCGACCGCTCAGAAATTTCTCGATGCTGGCACTTTTTACTGGAACTCGGGGATTTTCGTTTGGAGCGCACGAACGATCGCCGACGCGATTCGACAGTATGAACCAGCAATTGCCGAACAGGCGGCGAAGATTGTCGCAGCGCGGGGGCGGAGTGATTTCGCCGAAATCTTTACCCGCGAATTCAGTGCGATTAAAGGGAAGTCGATCGACTATGCCGTGATGGAAAAGTACCAGCCCGTGCTGGTCATCGAAGCTCCTTTCCACTGGGATGACGTTGGTAACTGGACGGCCGTGCCGAGAATCTCTGGCGTCGATAGCGAGGGGAATGCACCCCGCGGCAAGACGCTCAGCCTCCAGACTAAAAACACGATCATCCGCACGACCGACGACCACCTGCTGGTGACGTTGGGCGTTTCCGACCTGATTATCGTGCACACGCCGGACGCGACGCTGATCGCCAACCGTAACGACGAGGCGGCCGTCAAACAGGTAGTCGAGCGACTGGAACAACTCGGCTGGGAACATTACCTTTAAGCCAGAAGTATTTGCATCCCGCAATTGATTCCGAAGTCCCGCTCAGAAAACGACTATGAATGATTCAGCACCGGTAGAACTGCCGCGCAGCGGACGGCTGGTCGGAATCGATTTCGGCACGGTGCGCATCGGTGTGGCGATCACCGATCCCGACCAAAAGTTCGCTAGCCCCTACGAGAACTATCAGCGGACCACGGCTGCGGCAGAGGAGAAATTCTTTCAGCGGCTCGCGAAAGAAGAGCGTGTCTGCGGATTTGTCGTGGGACTACCCGTTCATTTGGATGGCAACAGCAGCCACATCTCGGAGATGGCGCTCGAATTCGGAAAGTGGCTCGGTCAATTGACGGGGCTGCCAGTCGCGTGGTTTGACGAGCGGTTCACGACGAGCGCAGCAGAAGAGCTGATTCGCGATGCGAACCTGACCAGCAAAAAGCGCAAGGCACTGAAGGACAAACTAGCGGCGCAGATTTTGTTGACCGCTTTTCTCGAATCACCGCGCGATGAACGGCGCAGCATCCGCGGGCTGGACGACAGGAATTGACGAGGAGCGCACTCAGACGGCTGCGGGGACCGCTTGCAACTGAGACCGGATATAGGGCAGGACCTGGCTGACCACCTCTTCATAGCTAGCGTTGATGAATGCACCGGCGGCAGCCTTATGTCCACCACCTCCAAAATGACCTGCGATCTCATTGCAGGCGGCGGCGCAGCGCGAGCGGAACGACAACTTAAAGCCGCCCGTCTTCTGCTCCACCATGATCACGGCAAACTCGGTTCCCTTGATTTTCAAAACCTCGTTGACCATGTCTTCGGTATCGCTCGGCAACGAACCAGTGCGGGTATAGTCGTCAAGCAAAATATGAGTGTGAGCCAAACGGCCATCGAGCTCGACGACAATCCGCGACAACACAACGCCTCGCAGGCGGACCCGCCCGGCAGTCTCCTGTTCATACAAAGCATTGAAAATGGCAGCTGGCGAAGCCCCCGCGGCGACCAGCTCCGCGCCGATCCGGAAGGTCTCCTCGCGAACGGAACCAAAGCGGAACCAGCCGGTATCTGTGGCAACCGCTGCGAACAACGGAGTTGCCATTTCGGGAGTTAATGCGACCCCCAGTTGCCGAGCCGCGATCGTGACGAGGCAACCAGTCGCTTCGGCCTGTGTGTTTCGAAACGCTTCCACGCCAAGTTCGTCATCGGAAACGTGATGATCGAGGATCACGACGCGGGCCTTCGTGTCGCGGATCACTTCATACATTGGCCCCAGCTGCGCCTTGGCGCTGGTGTCAAGAATCAAGAAGAGGTCGGCGTCGGCCAGCCCGTCTGGCTGGACATCGACACCAATCGCCATGATTTCCCGCTGGGGGTCAATGAACTGCAATAAAGGAGGAGTCGATTGTCCATTGACGATTCGGACCGTCTTGCCCAGCGCGCGAAGAATTCCGGCCATTCCCAGCTCGCTGCCCAGCGCGTCGCAATCCGGGCGGATATGGCTGACGAGGATGATGTTACGACTGGCGTCAATCACTTGCGTAAACAGGGACCAATCAATCGACATGCGTTACCGGACCTCTTCAAAGGGAGAAATCAATCTGCTGGCAAGAATATCGTCTCGCAGACAGGCAGCATAGTAGCGAGAAATTTCGCTGGGTCCGCGAAGTGCGGAGCAATGGGCAGGGCATCAAAAGGGGCTCCACTACCCCAACCATGTAAAAATTACAGGGAAGCCCTGTAAGAAGGAAACGAGGTCTGATTTATCGACATCGTTGGGCTGGCCATTCTTGAGGAAAACTCCGCTGAATTCAAAAAATAAAACGAGAAGCTTGGATTTGGCATCGGGCTTGCATTACTTCTCTGCCGTGAACCTCAGGCCCCCTGCACCCCAGTCCGGTGACAAACCAGGAAAGCGAATCGTCTAGCGTCGCCCATGCCATCTTTTCACCGAAAAAGCCCGCTCTGGTAGCGGGCTTTTTTTGTTGCCCGAGGCGCGAACTCCATCAGCTGGCAAGATCGCGCGCAGATTTTTCGGACTCGCAACTATGAAAGCTAGCAGCAGTGCGCCGAGGAAACCGGGAGCGGAGTTCGCGAGTCGGTCGCTCTGGCAGCGACAGAGGCAGCTTGATAGACTCCCCCCGAATTCGGCAGACCACCACTGCCGAAAAAAATCGCTGCACGGCCGTCGCGATCAAGTCCCGTGTGTCACAACTGGAGCTGAGTTTCGGTGAGACAGTCATCCGCAACGACAGAACGACTCCTGACAGCGGCTTCGATTCTGGCCGTTGTCGTTTTGTGTTGCGGAACGGGCTGCGCGACTACTCGGTTGGGTCGGCTGGCTGCTACAAAGGCATCCCCGCCTTTGCCGAGCCTCGAAGTCGAGACGGAATCCACGGTTCCTGCTTCAGGCCTTGTCGCTGGCGAGTCGGCGGAATCCAATGCAAACAGCTCCATCGATAGTCACATTCCCGACTCGGTAAAGTTGACTGAGCTCTTACAGCGGGTTGCCAGCGAACCGAAACAAGCCAAATGGCAATTGGAGTTGGCCAAGCAGTATCTCGTCATGGACCAGCCACTGCTCGCCGAGCAGGCCGCCATGAAGGCGGTTGCCTTGGACCAACAGTGCGGCGAGGCCTGGGTCTTGCGAGGTGAGTTGTCGGAGCGGCGGGAGGACTGGGTTTCGGCACTTCGCTGCTATCAGCAAGCGCTCAGCGCTCAAGGCGAGCAAGCCGAGTGGCAGTCGCGCGTCGCGCGTTGTTATGAGCAGTTGGGCGAGCAGCGGCGAGCGTTGTCGGCACTGGAGCGGGCTGAGCAACTTTATCCTGCGGGTCAAACGCCAAGCGAGCTAAAAGTTCGCCGTTCTCGGTTGCTGGCCGAATTGCGACAGTACCGCCGAGCGATCGCGGAGTTGCAAGAGGTTCTGGAGGAGCCAACGCAGGACGCGACGCCTTGGCTCGTGATGAGCGAGATTCAAGTGCTGGCTGGCGATACATCTGGAGCTCGCCTGACCCTTGCCAAGGCGAAGGAACTGTTTCCAGCCGATGCCGTTTTGGCTCAGCGTCAGCAACCGCTGCCCAATCCCCGAGATGAACCGCTGGCCATCGCCCGGTAATCGAGCCGCAGCATCAAGTCGCTTCGCTTGCTATAGCGATGAGCAGCGGGGCAGCCCTTAATATCGCGCCAACCGTTACATTCCCGCAGGTCACCACTTGAAGGCGGCATCTCCGTTAATTCCGCCTGTCGTCCCATCCACTCGCGGGCGGGGAGCGAGCTATTTTTTTCGGTCGGAACAGCGTTCTCCTCGTTCGTCAATTTTGCGGCGATGGAAGGCCGAAAACAAAAGAGTAAGTCGCAGCCAGCAATCCGAAACGCGGTAATTACGTTTCGGCGACTGTTTGGTTTCGACGTTGTATGGCTGGCGAAACGCAAGAGCATTAAAAGGTGATGAACATGACTGATTCGCAAACTTTTGGCAACGAAGCGCTCGGCGAACCGCTCGCCAATTTCGCGACGGACTTCACGGATCGCCGCAATGAGTCGGTGCAGCGAAAGAGCCCGGGGATTGAACGTCGCCAATTCACAAACTCGCACAGCGAACTCTCGCCAGAGGCGGCTGATCTGGGCAAAGCGATCGACGCCTACAAACTGGCTCATCGCCGCCGCTTCATCAACCATGAAGAGATGCTCGAAATCATCAAGTCGCTGGGCTATCACAAATAGCCAACGCCCTGAACTGGAAAGAACCCAATAAAAAAGCCCCAACCGCAAGGCCGGGGCTTTTTTGCTTTTTTCGATAATCTCTAACACCGGGTAGCAGCAAAGTTACCCACTAAAAAACGAAGTAAATTAAGCCTTTCGTCGGCGTCGAAGCAGCAAGCCTGCTGCACCCACCGCCAGCAAACCAGCCGAGGTCGGCTCCGGCACGGCGGTGAAGTTCATCCTCAGACCGTAGTCGTAAGGGGTCGTGGCACTGCCGAAGGTAAGGTTTGACAAGGTCGAGGTGTTGGAGAAGTTAGTGTCAAAATCACCCACGACCAAAACGTAATTGCCTGCGGTCAGGGTCAAATTCGACAGAAGGCTGTAAAACCCCGGTCCGGCATCGTCGTCAAAAGCATTGGGAACAATCGCCCCGGTCGTTGCATTGAACAGTCCGATTTCAGTATCGCCGTTGACGTTACCGGTGAACACGTTCGTACCAAAGGTTTCGATGTTCAGCGTCCCATCCTGAGCGAGGGTGAAGTTGTAGCGGTCATTGTTGCCATTAGCACCGGCAGGCTGAGCTACCGCAAACTCACCGACCGAGTTGTATTCAACACCCGAGGTCAACGTTCCGGCACTGAAGACTCCGTTGGAGTCAACCAGTGGGTCTGATTTCTCAAAAACCATCGATACGTTTGCCGAGGTCGCATCGACGCCAGTCGTCGCGTCTTGGAAGGAATTGTAAAAAGTCACTGTCCAAGCACCGTTGGGATCGATGCCGCCGACAAAACTTCCCGTGATCGATTGGGAGTTGTCGTAATTGATAGTGGTCCAAGTGCTGTTACTGGGACCTGGATTTTGCCAATTAAAGAAAGTGCCCGGGCCAACCCGAGTGATTCGGATGTCATTCTCACTGGCAAAGTCGCCGCTCGCGACTTTCGTTAGCGTTCCGATGAACCGCACACGGTCGGCGACGAAGCCGCCGGTGAAGTTGACATTGACAATGCTGTTAAGACTGCCAGCAGTCCCGACCGGATTGTCGTGATCAAAAGGCCCCGCCCCGAGGTTGATTGTTTCAGAGGCAGTGACACCGCCTCCCGATGCGTTCGAGTCGGCAAATGATGGCGAGGCAGCCAAGCCGACGAGAAGCGCAGCGACGAAAAATTTTGCTTTCATTCGCATGCTCCAACAGGAAGTAAAACAGAGATATATCGAGCAAGCACACTTGACCTTCGCAGTCACCTGCCTAGGTCAAACAGGCTTTTAGCCTAGATCCTCACTTCGGGTACCTCAATCAGGAAGAGCTATTACCCGGGAAAAATTCTTAAAAAACCTAAAAAAACCGGCAACGAGCACCTTTCCCAGACGCGAAGCAAACAGCCCAGAATCGGCTGTTTTCTGGCAGCTTTGGACATTTTCCCTGGCAAGAACCTTGGGAAGCCTCGAAGTGTCCAACAGTTCGCCCTCGGGTTAGCCGCCAAACCCGCCCAATAGGGCCAAGAAGCCGGGAGGAGATGGCTTCCGGCCGGACAGCAGACCTGAACGCTCGCCTACTTAACCAGCAACCGAGCTTCGAGCCAAGGCTTAAGCCGGTCCAGCGGCGCGCCCGTCTGCACCAGAACTCCGCGGTCGAAGACATAGACAAATGGGCTTGAGGTCAGGTGCCATTTCAGACCCAACTTTTCAGATTCGCTCTGCTGCAACAGCCCAACGCTTTTTGCAAGCGAACCAAAACCGGCGACCAATTCCTCATTGGTCATGTCCGGGCTACCAATCAGCAAGCGACACCCCCGATCAGCAAAGGGAGCAAGCTCGGCAATTGTATCACGCAGCGGCAGGAGCGAATTTCGACTGCTGACAAACTGCACCACCGTAATCTCGGAAAGAATTGCCGCATTCCCTTGGCCGGGCAATTCCATCTTCTGACCGATCAAACCAAGACGGTCGAGCGACGTTTGCGCCGCCTTCTGAATCCGAGTCAAGTCCTCGACGCTGCAGTCGACATCAACCAAAGACACAATCCCTTGATAGGCAATTCGTGCAGGCTCAATCTTTCCAAGGTTTTCCAGAAACTGAGCTAGGTCAAGCGAACTCTGCAATGAAAACTCGGAGGGCTTGGCGCGGATCAATTCGCTGGCCGCCTTGCTGACTTCACCAAATGCCTGCTCATCTCCCCGGCTCGCTTTCACAAGTTGCTCTACGATTTTCAGCGACGCGAGCTTCTGCTTTTCTGAAATCAGCTTCACCCAGGAAGTCACCTTCGGATCACTTGAGAGACCATACTGCTCTCTGATAGTCGTGACAACTCGGTCAGAGCTCTCACTTGATCCCAACCGCCCAAACTCTTCAAGACAACCTTCGAGCAATCGCATCATCTCGGTATCCAGCGGGAATCGCTGGGAAGCTTGCTTGATCGTCTCGCAGAACTGCTCGATTGCCATCGGGTCTTGTTTGATCTGCGAATACCCAACGGCCGATGCCAGTAACTGTGAATTCAACGCCTGTTTGGCAACTCTGTCATCAGTGTCTTCAGTGTTCTTCTTTGCCAAATCTTCCAGCAGGTAAAGGGCCGGGACCAAGTCGCTGTATCTGCCTCGAGCCGCGTTGACTAATGCCTGGCAAGCAACCAATTGATCGCGAGTCGCACTTGCTTTTTGCTCAGCATCACGAGCAAGTTCTTCTCTTCGGTCGGCGACTGCTACGAGAACCTTCCAGACCGGAATACTGCGGGCAGGGTCCAGTTTTGGCAGAAGGGCAAACAGTTCAGTCGTCAGCTGGTCCAATTGACGCTTGGAGTTTGTCGCAGCGACCGCCGCGAGTGTGGAGTCAATTTCAGCCTCGGGATTGAACTCGATTGAGGTCGCGGGGCGGCGAAAATTTCCCCAGATCGTGGCGGCAATCAAGGCGACCAGCAGGGTCAAAAGAAACGCGCCCCAGCGAGATCGAAAGTTGCCCGACTTCTTCCACACCTTGTCCGGCCCAGATTTCTGTCGGTTCTTCTTGCCCATACACTTTTCCGGGTTAACTTTCTCGCCGCAATATCACGCAAACCGACTATCACGAGTCTATTTGCCGTAGAGGCGGCTTTCCAGCGAAAGCAGGATCCGATTGAGCGGAGTCCCCAACGCGGCGACCCGCCCCTGATCCAAAACCACGGGAAAAACAGTTGAGGCGATCTGAAACTTCGCCTGCAAAGTTTCTGCTTCAGCCGCAGCCACCAGCGGCAAGCAAAACTCTGGCGAGCCTGACTTAATCAATCCTGAAAATCGCTTCCACTCCCCCTCATCCATTTCCGGACCCACCAGCAAGTAGCGGAACTCAGTTTTCGGCATCCGCTCAAGCACACCCAACTCGTACTCCAACTTTTCAAGCTCGGCCGGATCGCGGAAAAAAATCAGCAAGGTGAGCTGCTGCTCAATTTGCTCAGATGTAAGCCGCGTGCCATCGCGAAGGACCAAGTCCAACTCTAGTTTTTGCCCCCGCAGCGATTGTCGCTCCCGCATCTTCTGGCTGTCCACCTGCAGTTCAGCCCGCTTCTCCTCCGGTATCTCCGACAAGTCCAGAGCGGCCACTTTGTCGAGCAGACGCTGCATTGCTGGAACTTGGTCGAATCCCTCATAGATCTGAGCCAGTGAAACGGCGAACTGTAGCTTGCCAAGTGCCGGTTTGTCCGCGAGCAACTGTTCCTCCAAATCTTTAAGCTGCTCAGGTTCCAGCTTTGCCTGTGTCAGCGCTGCAGACAGGCGACTGAGAACCTTGTTCTCGTCGAAAAACTGTTTGATTTCGACACTGCCGGCCCACTCGACCACTGCCGGGTTGGAGCTCTTTCCATAGCCCCGTTTTACGAGTTCGACCAATCGCTCAAGTTGCTGGTCACGATCTTTCACACTTGGGTATCGCGCAAAGAGTATTCCGATCGACTCACAAATCGATCTTTCTGCAGGAAAACGAGTAGCAGCTTGTTCGACCCAAGTACCCAGCAATGGCGACAATCGACTCGCGTCTTCTTCATCATTCAGGCCGTCGGCGAGGATCAAATCAGAAGCCATGAAGAGACTCTGATAAGCTCGGCTTGCCAGAGCATCGTCCTGACTTTCGACCAGCTTTAAGCCGAGAGCTGAGAGTTCTGTCGCCAACCTCAAGCGAGGTTCAATCTCCGACTCTGATGCAGCGAGTCCCTGCAAAGCCGAGAGTTGCTTGGAGTAAGCGGCATCTTTCTGAGAATCGTTCGCCGCCAATTGAAATTGGCGTTCGGCCAACGCCAGATAGACGCGCAAAATATCGCGTACTTCTTTCGGTTGCTGGCCGCTGATTCGCTGTTGAATCTCCTCCGCCGCGACCTCCAGCCGCTTCCACGAATTGGAGGCTTCAATCGCGGCAATTGACTCTTTACCCCCATCCGATGTGTCGACCGGAATCGGCCGGGAGCGATCACGGGTGGCTGACCAAACACCCGCCGCCGCGAGTAGCGCCAGCAGCGTCAAGATAAAGATCGGGAGAGTCGTCGAGCTTTTCCGCGTCGTTACGAATTCCTGACCTTGCTTTTTCTTCCGCCGCGAACGACTGGACGAATGGCTGGACATCGCCGTGAACTCCTGAGCAAATCTTCAGTCAAATTGGCAACCGGCGCAGAAGAGGCTGGCGTCGGTTTTCACTGTCGCCAGAAGAGCAAACGCCAATCGCGACGCTCTTATCAGGATAATTCTCACGCCGAAAAAATCAGCCGTCTTCCAAAATCTTGGACCGCCCTTGGGCGAACCGAAACTCGCTCAAACGGGGGACGACCATCGCAGAAATGGCAAACCCGTAGGTAAATGACAAAACCAAAACTGCTGATGTGTAATTCTCCAAAAGTAAACTGGTGATGCAGTAGAACATCGCCAGCGGGAGAATGGCCGACGCAAAAGCCAGAGCTGAACTTTGCAAGTGCCATCCCAAAGCCACATAGAGCCCAACGGCACCGCCAACGATACAGGCTAGGAAAGGCGTCAACTGGAATTCGACGTTTCCAGTAAACGAGATCAGCATCAGCATACAGGTGACCATTCCAAGGAACAAAAAGAACACCGTTCCCAAACTGACACCGATTGCCGTACGGCTGTTGGCATGCGAAAGTCCCGCATGAATTCCCAGCACGACGACGAAGATGTTCAAGATCACCATGCTGAGCAGCAAGTAAGCCAAATTCTCGCCGCTCATTGCTCCACTCCACCACAGGTATCCGCACATCAGCAGCGGCAACAGCACGACGTCCAGCCCCACGTAAAGTACCCCGAGCACCTTGCCGAACAGAAACTCCTGCGGCGAAAGGTCGGTCACCTGAAGCAAATCGAGCGCCTTGCCATCCCGCTCTGTTGTGATCGAAGTCACCGCCAGCGAGTTCAAAATCACGAGACTGACAACCAGCAAAGGTGCCATTACGCGAGCGACCAGCGGAATCTCCACGCCTGTGCTGGCTGAAGCGAACGTCGCCGCTCCGCTACTGACCATCGACCAAAGTGCAAAGCCAGCAGCGAGCGAAGCGAGCCAGTAAACGACTCGAATGAAAATGATTTTCTTGCCGTAAGCCCAAGTGCAACACTCTCGCCAAAGCACGGGGTTGTCCCAAACGCGACGGCTCTTGCGACTCGCCGTACGGGCGCGGTCATCGACGTGACCGGCGCGAAGCTTTTCTTCAGCGGAACCCTCTTCACGGAGCAAGCTGCTCTGCATCGCAGCCTCTTGCTGACCCGGGCGGACATCGCGGCTGGGGTTCCAGACCCTGAAACGCAAGATTGCGATTGCATTAAACAGAAACGCCAGCCCCAAACCGACAACCAGGAAGGGGAGCACCGTCGTGCGGTAAGTTTCGGTGACATTCGGCTGACTTGCCGCAAGAACGGCTTGGAACGGACTGCAGGCTGCGGCCGCTTGCCGCAAATCGACCCCGCCAATACGACCGCCGAGCAGCGAACTTGCCTCCCACGCACCAATCCAAACGAGGATCCCGAGCAGAACGAGTGCCAACGTTTGAAAAGTCTTCTCGCGCCACAGGGCAATCATGTTCCCGAATGACCCCGCTGCCAAACAGGAAACGGCGGTGACGGCAAACGTCCAAACGACTTGCCAGAAACTGGTTCCTCCAAACAAAACCAGGATCATGAAAATCGGCAAAGCTGTTCCCAGCATGTTGACGATCCCCAGCAAGCTGGCGAACAACTTTCCCACGACCATCTCGGTATTGGAAAGCCGGGTCAGCAACAACAAGACCAGCGTCTGCTTGTCCTTTTCGATCGCCACATTGCTTGCCGCCTGAACAGCCGAGAGGAACATCAGCACGATCAACTGCAGCGGAGCCAAAATCTGGAACAGAATCGTGCCGAACCGGGCCAACTCGCTCAAATTGCGAACGCTCTGAGTCCCTTGCATGATCATCCAGGCTGTGGAGATCAGCAGCAGCAGGCCAAATCCATAAACAGCGCGCGAGGTGAACAACCGGACGCGGCGCGGGGCAACGACGGCTTCTCTGGTAAAAATCGGCCCGGCGAACAAACTACAGTCCTTTGGTTAAACGGAAAATTCAAAATTGTTCCCCGGCCTGGTCGGTCCCCGGGAATCGGAACAGTTAAGCTCAGAAGAAAGCTGACGGCGATTGTCGCACAGGCGTCACAAGCCGCAAAAAAATCGCGTTTTTCCTGACACCTATGATGACGCGAATGCGAGCGATTCGCAAGCGATCGGTCCCACAAGGCATGCCGGTCCAGTTCTCTGTTCTTCGCAGTCACCCGACTTTTTCCACATTCCCAAAAATAAAACACCCTCCCGGCGCATTGTACAGCTAATCCAGAAGGAAGCTTCGGTTTGAATCAGGAGTCGAAACAGCCCCAGAACGATGCTGAACTGGCTTCCGCTTTTTCTGCGGAGGAACCAGCCCTGCGGCGATTGCTTTGGGGTCTGCTCCGCGAGGCAGCGGCCGTGGACGATGTGCTGCAGACCACTTTTTTGAGGTTCCTACAGCATCGCCCCGAACGGCCGCAGCATCGCCCCGAACGGCCGCAGCATCGCCCCGAACGGCCGCAGCATCGCCCCGAACGGCCTCCCGCCCAAAAGCCTGACTCTGCCAAGTCCAACGCCCAGCGGGAAAGCCTCACGTCTGCGGCGCACTCGGGAAACGTCAACCCACTGCGAGCTTGGCTGTTTCGAGTGGCGACCAACGAAGCGCTCCTGGTGAAGCGGAAACTCGGCACTCAAGCAAGACACCTCGAGGGTTTGGCTTGGCTGCAAGGTATGAGCGCTACCCTCCACTCGTCCCAAGCGAGTCCTGCAAATGACCCGCACCAAGTGGCGAGTGCCGCGGAACAACAACGCCTAGTCAAACAATATTTGGCCAAACTCCCCGAGGAACAGCAGACGATTGTGCGCATGAGAATTTACGAGAACCTGAAGTTTTCGGAGATTGCCGAGAAATTGAATCTCCCCTTAGGCACGGTCCTCACCCGCATGCGATCTGCCCTGCATGCGATTAAAACTGGGCTGGAGAATTTGAAATGAACATCGAAGACCAACGGCTCAACCGATTGACGGACGATCCTAAGGCGAGCAACGCCGAATTGAGCAACTACGAATGGCTCGCGTTTCAGTATCTGAGCGATGAGCTGACTAGCCAGCAACGCACCGACTTTGAAGAGACGCTCACAACCGACCCAGCAGCCGCCGAGGCGCTGCAAGCGATGGTAGCCGTCACGCTGCAAGTGAAAGCCGCCACGAAGTCTTCCACCGGGTCTTCTGTCGGCGCGGCAGCGATGAACTCCAAGGTTGCAGTGACGTCCACTGAGCGATTCGACGAAGGCAGCGTTCGGCAAACTGCAGGTCGCCGGAATTCGCTGCTCTGGCTGGCTGGCCTAGCCGCGGGTTTATTGCTTTTGGTCGGTGCGAGCCAATTTTTCGTACCTCGCGGTAGTGACTCGAAATCAACCGTCGACGCTGAATCTCCGACCGATGGCGAGATGGCCGAAGCCTGGTCCAGTGGCTTTGAGGAAGAATTCGCGACTGACCTCGCTCGAATCGACGAAAACTCCAGCTTCGACACTTCAGATTCAAGAACTCCAGTCGCGACTTCAATCGATGTACCGACCGAGAGCCAAACTCTTGAAGAGGATTGGCTTTATTCTGCACTCGTATCACTCGAATCGGCCGAAGACTGGCCAAGCGAAGGACAGGGGGGAAGCTAATGTTGATTTCTCGACTTCACAGTAGAGTTTCCATTTCCGGCATTTGCCTCGCCGCTGCCTTGTATCTAGCAGCGGGGAATACGAACCGATTGTCCGCTCAGGAATCGCCCCAGCCACCCGCGATTGGGCCATCACAAAAAGGCATTGCCGAAGCAAAATCTCCGGCAGAGCTGAAGCAAGCGGAAGACAAGCGACTTGCCAGCGAGGAAGCCGCGCTAAAACGCAAGCCGGAACTTCTGGCTTTTGCCGAAGAGCACGACCCACAGCTCCGCGCTTTACTCGAAATGCTTGAAACCAAACGGCCCAAGCAATTTCGCCAAGCCTTAGCCAATCTCGCCCGCGATACCGATCGATTGAATGCGCTGCAGACGCGAGACCCCGAGCGCTACGACCTTGAATTGCTTCAATGGAAGAACAATCAGCGAGTTCAGATCCTGAGCGCGAAGCTGACGCTAAAGGGAGGTAGCCCTGAAGGAAAAGACGAACTCAAGAAGTTGCTTGCGCGAAAAACCGAACTTCGACAAGAGTCGCTGCAACTGGAACTGCGGCGAGCTCGCGAACGCGTCGCTCGGCTCGAGGAACAAACAGGTAAATTCACGAAGCCCTCCGACAGCGAACTGGAAAAGCAAGTTGAACAGATGCTCTCCCGAGCAAAGAAATCGGGAAGCGGCACATCGGCACCACCCAAGGCAGATGCTGTTGGCCCCAAAAAAGGAGACCAGCGATGACCCCTTGGCTCCGAGAGAGAATCGAATCAAAACGGCCTCGTCAAATTCTTCCGTTTATTCTTGCGCTGGTAACTCTGCTCTTTGAGCTCGCCAACTCTCAGCTCACCGCCGCACGGTATGACGGAAAGGGCTCATCCGACCAACCCACGGTTCGTCCGGAGGTCGCGTCGCGTTTTGCTGCCGGAAAGGATGAGACGCCCAGCTTCCAGCGACATGTCTCGCCACTGTTCGGCCGACTCGGCTGCAACGGCCGCTCTTGCCACGGCTCCTTTCAAGGGCAGGGCGGGTTCCAGCTCTCGCTCTTTGGCTATGACTTTCAAGCCGACCATCTGGCATTGCTCGCCGACGGTAGCGGGCGCGTGGACCTCGAGGATGTCGACGAGAGCCTAATCCTCAGCAAGCCGATCGATGCCGATGGGCACGGCGGCGGCAAACGATTTGAAAAGGGAAGCTGGGAATACAATCTGCTTCGCAACTGGATCGCCGGGGGAGCTAAAAGCATTGCTCAGCCCGAACGACTCGCGAAACTAGTCGTCGAGCCCAACCTGATCGATTTCTCGAAAACACCCCAGCAGCAACTCCAAGTCATCGCTCGCTGGGCGGATGGCTCGGAAGAGGATGTGACCGCGCTGGCTCGTTTTCAAACGAAAGATCCAGCCTTGGCTGAAGTATCTGAGCGGGGCTTGGTGAGCGGGCTATCTGCCGGCGACACTCACATTATTGTCTCCTATGACAACGCCGTTGTACCGGTGGAAGTCTATCGTCCGTTCGCAGTGAGATCGTCAGCCGAGACGGCTGATAATCGCCTTACCAGCGAAGTCGATCGCCTCGTTCAGACCAAGCTTGATCGGCTTGGACTGGACCGCTCGCCGCAGGTTGATGACCTGACTTTTCTGCGTCGCGTTTCGCTGGATATCTGCGGCACGCTGCCATCGCCAGCCGAGATCAAGCGATTCTCGCTCGACCAGCGTCCGGAGAAGCGTGCTCTGAAGATTGAAGAGTTGCTCGAAACGCCCGCCTATGCCGCTTACTGGACCACTTTCCTCTGCGACATCACTGGAAACAACTCGCAAGAATTACGTGACATTGGCCTGAACACGGACTTCCCTACGCAGCTCTGGTACGACTGGATCTACGAGCGGGTGCGGAAAAATGAACCTTACAGCGAGATCGTCCGCGGGATTGTGATGGGACGAAGTCGCGGGGCAGAGGAAAGCTACACCGAGTACTGCGAGCGAATGAGCCGCATGACGCGGGAGAAGGACACGGCCGAGTTTGTGGCACTCGACTCGATGCCGCTTTACTGGATGCGGCGCGAAACGCAATCTCTGGAAGACCGCGCCATCAGCTTTGCTCACGCCTTCCTCGGGGTGCAGATTCAATGCGCACAGTGTCACAAACACCCTTTCGACCAATGGTCCAAGGATGACTTCGCCGAATTCTCGCGTTTCTTCTCAGGCGTGGAATATTCCAGAGGCCGATTAAAGTCACCCAGCGAGCGGGACGAGTTGGCAAAGATTCTTGAAAGTCTTGGCATCTCGCCGAATAACAAGGGTGGCAACCTCCAGAAGCAGATTGCCGAAGCGGCGAAAGCAGGCAAGACCGTGCCACTGCCAATGCTCTACGTGACCAAGCCCAAGATCCAAAGGACGCGTGAAGAGCAGCAGGCACTCGCCAAGTCCGGCAAGCGAGGGCCGCTTTATTACACCGAAGCCAAACTGCTCGGCGACGACGCGCTCGACCTGCAAGGTGTAAGCGATGTCCGGCAGCTGGTGATCGACTGGATGCTGAAGCCTGAGAATCCTTACTTCGCCAAGGCGATTGTCAATCGAGTCTGGGCCAAGTACTTCGGCGTCGGAATCGTCACTCCGATTGATGACCTGAGCCTCGCCAATCCACCAAGTAACGGCCCGCTGCTCGATTATTTGGCCGAGGGTTTCGTCCGCAGCGGATACGACTTGAAGTGGCTACACCGCCAAATCGTTTCCAGCCGAACGTACCAAACCTCTTGGGAAGTAACCGAGATAAATGCGGCCGACCGGCGCAACTTCAGTCACGCCCTCACGCGGAGACTGCCAGCCGAACTGGTTGTCGACTCTTGCCTGCAGGCGACTGCCAATGATTCAGACAATGCCAAGTTTCGCGACAACCTTGCCGATCGTTCGATTGCAATTGCCGGCACGTCTCTCGCCCGCGCAAACAACCGCGGGCGAAATGCCAGTTTTGCTCTCGATGCATTCGGCCGATCGACTCGCAGCAACAACTGCGATTGCGACCGGACCAACGAGACGAGTCTGATCCAAACCGTCTACCTGCAAAACGATCGGGATATCCACACGCTCCTCGCGCGAGCCGATGGCTGGATCGGCGAGGTTCGCAAACAACTTGCGCCTCCCACCAAAAAGGGAGCCCTCTCAGCTGTCGAACTGGAAACGCGAATGACTCGTATGAAACAGCAATTGGACGCCGCTCGAAAAGCAGACAACAAACAGCAAGTGACTCAACTCGAGAAGCGAATCGCCCAAATGGCAAAACAGTTGAAAGAGCAGCTCGTCGTCGAACGGGAAGCCCAAACCTCGGAAGCCGCTCGATCCAAACGGGTCGAGCTGATCGCGGAGGCCTATCTGCGCACGCTCAGTCGCTTTCCAACTTCCGATGAAGTCCAGCGGTGCGAGCAGTTCTTCAGTGAGTCTGCTGATTTGAGCGCTGGCTTGTCGGGCGTGATGTGGGCGCTGATTAACACGAAAGAGTTCGTCGTGAACCATTGAGTGAAGTCGAGAAGACTTGGACCACGCGGTAGGCACGATTGTGCTGGCTGAGGTAGCCGAAGCCAGCACGGGACTTAGGGAAGAAAAATTAGGACAGGGATATGCGGAACTATCGACAATGTAATGGGATGACTCGCCGCCAAGCGATTCGGGTCGGCGCTCTCGGCGCAGCGGGCCTGACTCTGGGCAACTACCTGCAACTGGCCCGCGCCGGTGAAGTCCGCGAGCGAGGTCGTGCATCGGCTGCGATTTTTGTCGAACTCCCCGGCGGTCCCTCGCACCTCGATACGTTCGATCTAAAGCCAGATGCACCGACCGAGATCCGCGGCGAGTTCAATCCGATCGCGACGAATGTGGCCGGGATTCAAATCAGTGAGCACTTGCCCAAACTGGCCGCTCAGGCTGACAAGTTCGCCATCCTCCGCGGAGTGACGCACACACTTGGGGCCCATCCGCTCGGTCAAAAATTCATCAACACCGGAAACCGGCCGAATGCGGCTTTGGAGTATCCGGCTTACGGTTCGGTTGTGGCCAAGGAACTGCCAACACCTGCCGACCTCCCCGCCTACGTCTCTATTCCCCGGGCCTCGCAAGGACCTGGTTACCTCGGAGTGAAATACTCTTCGCTGGCAACCAACGAAGCTCCTCGCGCAGGCCGACCTTTCAACGTGCGAGGGATCACGTTGGGAGGGGGGATGACGCTCAAAGAGTTCGAACGCCGCAAAGGTCTCCTGCAAGACCTCGACAAGCGATTCGCGGCGATCGAACAGCAGGATGAACTGCTCGACGGTTTGGATGAATTCAGCCGCAAAGCTTATCGGATGATCACCTCCAAACGAACCCGCGATGCCTTTGACATCAGCCAAGAGAGCGATGCTTTCCGAGCGATGTACACCGAAGATCCGTTCAGCCAAAGCTGCCTGCTCGCGGTCCGGTTGATTGAGTCGGGCGTTCGTTTTGTGACGTTGACACTACCCGGCTGGGACACGCATCAGGAAAATTTCGTGAAGTTGAAGGAGGAACTTCTGCCGAAACTCGACGCGGGTGTCGCTGGCCTTTTCGCAGGACTGAGTGCCAAAGGTCTGCTCGACTCGACGGCAGTGATGGTCACCGGTGAGTTTGGCCGGACTCCCAAAATTAACAACCGTTCGCCCGGCGGTGGGCGCGACCATTATCCCCGCTGCATGTGCATGTTGCTCGGTGGCGGACCGATTCGAGGCGGCCAAGTTGTCGGTGCAAGTGACGCAACGGCCGCCGCTCCGGCCGCCGAAGGAATTGCCCCCGAAGATGTCGCGGCGACCTTCTACCACGCGCTGGGCATCGACCACCAAAAGGAATTCCAATCGTCCACCGGGCGCCCACTGATGATCGTTCGCGAAGGAAAAGTCCTCAACGAACTGGTAAGTTAGCATTAATGTAGCCTGGCAGTTTTGCTGATTTTGCGACCAAGTAATGCCTCGCTACCGAACCTGATCCTCAACTTTGACAGCGAAGAAGAGCAAGCAGACAAGCATCCTCGCCCGCCAATTCGCCCTCACTTTCCGCGTTCCGGCAAAGGAGGGCTTTCCGAATTTTGGCTCAAGCTACAATGAAATTCGGTGCTGACTGCTCAAAACAGTCCAAGCCGGTTATCTTTTGAGCGAATACGCCCTCAGCCGCAAGGCAAAGCTTTGGGACGGCGGAGTTTCTGAATTCGGCGATTGCGGGGAATGATCCTGTTTAAGAAGAATGCAGCTGGAATCCTGCTCCTCATCGCTGCTGCAGCGTTGGGCGCCGCACTGATTTACCTTCCGGGTTGGATCCTGGATCGCTACGCGCGGATCTCGGAATGGAGCCCGACTGCCGGGAAAATCTATCTCGCGACTGTCGCGATTGGTGCCATCCTACTTCTTGGGAGCATGCTTTACGGTTGGTGGAAACTTTGGGGTGCTTCGCTGGCTAAGAAGCTTCGCCGCGAGAGGCGGAACCGCAACCCGAGCGAGTTATCGCAAGGACAAAAGTCGGCTGAAATCCAAGAGAATCTCGACCTGCTGGAATCGCTGCGCAATCAAGCAGCCACCGACCCGAGACTGCAGGCCGAACTCGACCCGTTGCTGCAGGATCTCAACGCCAAGCGCACCGCTCAGACTCTGGAGATCGTCGCCTTTGGCACGATCAGCAGCGGCAAGTCTTCGGTGCTCAATCTGTTGGCTGGCCGCGATGTGTTTGCCACCGATATTCGCGGTGGAACGACAACCTCGCGGAACGAAATCCCTTGGGGTGAATTCGACAAGGTGATTCTGGTCGACACGCCCGGTTTAGGAGAAGTCGACGGCGAAGCTCACGTACTGGTCGCGGCCGAGTCCGCGAAAGATGCGGACGTGATTATCCTCGTCGTCGACGGTCCGCTGCGCGAAAGTGAATTTCGGCTGCTCGAGAAACTGGGCGGGATGGAAAAACGGCTGGTGATTTGCCTCAACAAGTCGGACTGGTACAGCGACGAAGATCGGGAGAAACTGCTCGGGCAACTGCGGAGGCAAGCGGGCAAGTTCGTGTCACCCGAGGATGTCGTCGCGATACAGGCTCAAGTCGGCGAGCGACTGCGACGGCGAGTGCTGCCGGATGGAAGCGAGAAAGAAGAACGACTTGCGATTCCGACTGAGATTGGCCCGCTGGCCGAGCGGATGGGCGACATTGTTCGCGCTGAAGGGAAAGAGATTCTCCTCGCAAACTTGCTTCTGCAATCTCGAGGCTTACTCGACAAAGCCAAGCAGCGAGTCAAGGACGCGGTCGACCGCCGCGCTTGGGAAGTAGTCGATCGCTACACGTGGCTCTCTGGTGGCCTGGCAGCGATCAATCCATTCCCGGTTGCCGATGTACTGGCCGGGATGGGAGTCAGCACGAAGATGATCCTCGAGCTCGCGGACGTCTACCAGCAAAAGCTCGATTTGGAATCGGCCAAGAAATGGCTCGGCCAGATGAGCAAGGTGATGCTCGGGTCGCTCGGCGTCCAAGGCCCCTCGGTCGCCTTCGGAGCACTGACCGCCTCGCTGCTGAAAACCGTACCTTTCGCTGGTCAGTTTGCTGGTGGAATGCTGCAAGGCGTGGTTCAGGCGCTGATCACCAAGTGGGTTGGCTCTGTCTTTATCGAATACTTTCGCAACGAGATGCAGCTCCCCGAAGGCGGGCTGGCCGCACTGGCTCGTCGCCAATGGGAACAACTGACTACAGCCGATGAGCTCCGCAAGCTGATCGCGACCGCGCGGGAGAAACTCGCTCAAAAGGAGCCAGCATGAGCCAGCCCGAGAGCGAGACCACCGGCCAATTCCATCAAGCGATCGGCGCCATTCGATTGACGCTCGATCGCGCTCGCGGCTGCACGGCGGAAGAACGCCAACAATTGCAGGAGGATGTCCAGCAGCTGAACGCGATGTACGACAAAATCACCCAAGGGCGGGTCGAGATTGTCATCTTCGGCGAGATCAGTACTGGCAAGTCGGCGCTAATCAACGCGCTCATCGGGCGAGAAGTCGCCTCGGTCGACGTCCAAGGTGGCTGGACCAAGGAAGTTTGGGGGACGACCTGGGATGGAGCAGGGCACCGGATTCATGGGCTGGAAAATTCTGAACTGGTGCTGGTCGACACGCCAGGCATCAACGAAGTTGGCGGGGTGGGTCGAGCCGAACTGGCTGAGGTGACTGCTCGGAAAGCAGACCTGATCTTGTTCGTCGTCGATTCCGATATCAACGACGTCGAGTACTCGTCGCTCGTGCAGTTGGCAGCGGTCAACAAGCCGATCATTCTGGTGCTGAACAAGAAAGACCTTTATTCGGCGAGTGAGCTCGAGTTACTTCGTCGGCAATTGAGCGAGCGGGTTGCCGGATTGGTTCCGCCGGAGCAGTTTGTCGCCGTTGCGGCTCATCCGCGACAAGTTGAGTACGTGATTGAGCGGCCGGACGGAAGCAGCGCGAGCGAATGGCGGCGCCCGCCGACGGATGTGATCGAGCTGAAGACGCGAATTCTTGAGGTGCTCGAGCGTGAGGGCTTGGGGCTGATCGCCTTGAACGCGGCAATGTATGCGGCTGACAAAAGCGATCGGATTGCCACTGTCCGCGTGCAGATGCGGAAGAAAAATGCAGACCGCGTGATTTGGGGAATGGCGGCGACCAAGGCGCTGGTCGTGGCGCTCACGCCAGTTCCTGTTGTCGATGTGATCAGCGGCCTGGCGATCGATGCCACGACGATCGTAACGCTCTCGCGAATTTATGGACTGAATTTTTCGATGGCCCAGTCGCGGGAATTGGCTAAGGGCATCGTTAAAGCCGCCGGCGTGTTTGCGCTGGGAGAGCTAACGAACTGGGGAGCCAGCTTGTTCAAAGGGCTGACTGCGACTCTTGGGACCGCGCTGACGATCATCCCCCAAGGTGCGGCGGCCGGGTTTTCCTCGTACATTATCGGCCGTGCGGCTCAGCACTACTTCGAACACGGCGGGTCATGGGGCCCCCAGTCCGCCAAGCAGGTTGTCAAAGATATCTTGGCGACAACCGACCGCGACTCAGTGATGAATCATCTGAAGGATGAGATCCGCAGCAAGCTGAACTGGAACCGCCACGCGGGCAGGAAGTAGCCAATCAGCCGGCTGACTTTGGTGGCGGAACGCATGTGCGCTTCGCCTCGCCTAGCGGCTACGGGCTAAACGAGAAACCAACAGCCGATCACCTACACGCCGGTGGGTGCGGGCTAAACGATAAACCGAAAGCCGGCGGGCTCGCTTAGATTGGAATGCCGTTCCAGCGGACGAGGGCTTCCATGGCGAAGTACTCGGGCAAGCCAATCAGGTTGTACTGGTTGGCAGTGTTGGTGTTGCGGTCGACGGCCCGCTGCCAAAACTCGCGCGGGTCGCTTCCCGGAAAGAGCGCCTCGTCCTTTTGGCTCTCGTGCATGAAGATGGCTTTCTTCTTCAAAGCCACATCGCTGGAGCTGAGCGGCACAGCGACATCGATCTCATGCAGTTCGTATTCCTGCCAAGCGCCACGGTAGAGCAAAACCTCGGGCGAAAGGTTGTGCTGGTCTTGCAATTCGTAGAGGCTTTGAAAGATCGCCTCGGCACAGACGCGGTGAGTGCCGTGCGGGTCGGAGAGGTCTCCCGCCATATAAATCTGGTCAGGTTGAATCCGCTGAATCAGCTCGGAAATGATCTTCACATCTTCCGGGCCCCACGGGTTCTTGTCGATCGTGCCCGTGCGATAAAACGGCAAGTCGAGAAAATGGCAATGCTCTTCCTTGCTGCCGACCTTGACGGCGCCGCTCTTGGCTTCACTCCAACGAATCAGGGCTTTGATTTTTCGCACCGCATCGACATCGGGCTCGCCAGACGATTTCTTTCGCAGCGCATCGTTGACCAGAGCTTCGACCGCCCTCGTCCGGTCGTTTTCGATATTGAACATCCGGTTGTATTCGGTGACAAAATCAGCAACTCGCTGGGCGTCGTGATCGAAAACGGCGATGTTGCCGCTGGTCATGTAGGCGATATGAACTTCGTGGCCATCTTGATTCAGCCGAATCAGCGTCCCGCCCATGCTGATCACGTCGTCATCCGGGTGCGGGCTGAAACAGATCACCTTCTTTGGCGCGTCGGTCCCCGCTGGATGATAGTTGATCGTTTGGAGCATCAACTGAAAGACTTCGTGGCAGACAGCTTGGGCCGAGCCTCGCTTGCGAAGCAGCTCGTGCAGTCCATGCTCGCGGAAGGCCTCCTCGTCAAGCTTGAGCAGCGCTTTACCGGTTTCACGACTGAGCCAGAGCACCGCCCTGCGAGTGAGCTTCTCATCCCATTCGACGCTGCCGAGCTTCCACGGGGTTTTCCGCGCGGTCAGCTCACTGGCAGCTGCTTCGTCGAGCATCATTACCGCATCGGGGTGATTCTTCAGATTACTGGCCGGGATTTTCGGGTTGAGCGTCCCCTCGGCGGTTTCCTTGACGATCCGAGCTTTGTGTTCGCCAAGGGCCATCAGGAGCACTTTTCGGGCCTGGAGGATCGTCCCCAAACCCATCGTCAATGCTTGTGTCGGCACATTGTCCAGTCCAAAGAAGTCGCTCGCTGCCGTGCGGCGCGAAGCCGGATCGAGCTGAACCATTCGCGTGCGACTGTCCGGACTGCTGAACGGTTCGTTGAAACCGATGTGACCATTGCTGCCGATGCCAAGTAGAACCAAATCGAGCCCACCCGCACGCGCGATTGCCGCTTCATAATTCTGACAAAAACCCGCTACGTCTTCGGGCGGAATCGTCCCGTCTGGAATATGGATGTTCTCTTCCAGAATGTTGACGTGGTTTAGAAAATGCTCAAGGATCCAGCGGCGGTAGCTTTGCAGGGTCTGCCGGGTGATCCCGTAGTACTCATCAAGATTGAAAGTCACCACGCGGGAGAAATCGAGTCCATCCTCGCGGTGCATCCGAATCAGCTCGCGGTAGACGCTCAACGGAGTCGAACCGGCGGGCAAGCCGAGCACCGCTTGCTGACCAATCGAGTTGCGCTCGCGAATCACAGCCGCCACAATTTGGGCGACATGCCGAGCCATGACGTGTACATTGTCAAACAGGACGCATTTCGGTTTGGTGCCGGGGATGACAGCGGCACCCGGTCCAATCGTTTTCAGTTTCATCAGTAATTCACAAACGGGTCAGTTTGCAGTTGGGCCAATCGTCGGGGTCAGCCAGGCCCTTATCTCGATACCGAGCGTGAGGTGAATTCCTCCCTTGGCCCGAAGCAACGCGGCTAGGTCACAGGATAAAATCGGCTGCCGGCCAGCATTGATGCAAAACCGGCAATCACACCCAAATACCATTCAAACTCGGTTTCACAATAATAGCCCACACTACCAGACTTGCCTATTATGGCGGGTCCCGGGCAGATTCCATTAGAGACCCTTTCATGGCGATAATTCTCCCAATACCCGCCACGATCTGGTTTCAATTTGCAGGTCGTTCCGATTGTGCCCAAGTTCACTCAGTTCTTTCCACTTCGTTTCAACTCTCTCACTCGCTGCAACCATGAAGCAAAAGCTCTCACTCGTCTGTTTGGTCTGCAACTTAATTTTGGTTGCATCGCTCACCGGTCAAGATCTGGCCAAGCCGGAACAAGCGGTCCGCTTTGCGACTTTTAATGCTTCACTCTACCGCGATGCCGCGGGCAAACTGCTGAAGGATCTCGAAGCCGGAAAGCATCCCGAGATTCGCAAGGTCGCGGAAATTGTTCAGCAGGTACGCCCCGACGTATTGCTGCTGAATGAGTTTGATTTCGACCCCAGCGGCAACGCCGTAAAACTGCTCAAAGAGAAGTATCTTGAGCAGTCGCAAAATGGCCAGACGCCGATCGAATACGAATACGTCTTTTCGGCTGAATCCAATACCGGAATCGATTCCGGATTCGACCTCAACCATGACGGAAAAACCGGATCGCCAGATGACGCGTTTGGCTTCGGCAAGCACCCCGGTCAATACGGAATGTTGGTCCTCTCGAAATACCCAATCGATGCCAAGGCCGTCCGTACCTTTCAAAAGTTTCTCTGGAAAGATCTCCCGGGAGCATTGCTCCCAATCGACCCGAAAACTTCGAAGCCTTGGTATGACGAACCAACGACCGCGGCTTTTCGACTCTCCTCCAAAAGCCACTGGGATGTGCCAATCACGGTCGGAGAAAAGACTGTCCACTTTCTCGTCTGCCATCCCACCCCGCCAGTCTTTGACGGTGCCGAAGACCGCAACGGCTTGCGGAATCACGACGAGATTCGCTTTTGGGCTGAATACATCTCAGGCAGCGAGTCCGTTTACGACGATGCCGGCAAAAAGGGTGGACTGAAACAAGATGACTCCTTTGTGATCGCCGGCGATCTCAACGCCGATCCCAACGATGGCGACAGTCGCGATCGGCCGACCGTCCGCCTCTTGGAACATCCGCTCGTTCAAGACCCGCAGCCCAAAAGCGCAGGCGGTGTCGAGCAAGCCGAAAAGCAAGGTCAGATGAACGCCAAACACAAAGGCGATCCCGCGCTCGACACGGGGGACTTCGGCGACAAGAACGTTGGCAACCTGCGGATTGATTACGTGCTTCCCAGCAAAAACCTGAAAGTCCTCGGCAGCGGAGTCTTCTGGCCCGCCGCGGATAAGCCGGAATTTAAACTCGTCGACTGCTCGGACCATCGACTTGTTTGGGTGGACGTGGAGGTAACCACTAACGAGCGCTAATGGAAAGAAAAATGACGGAAATGGAACCACTGATGGACACTAATTGAGGAAATAAATGAAGAAGGGGAGAGGTTAAGGGGGGAGAAAGAAAGAAAGGAAGGAAGGAAGGATGGAAGCGAGAAAGAGCAAGAGAGAGGCAGCTCGAGGGAGTGAGAGAGGGATTAGAAGTAGAAGATTGAAAATTACGGAGCGAGAGTTGGGGGTGGGCTTTTGAAGATTGGCTGGATGATTGGGGCTTTTTGGTGCTTGCTGTTTGCGCATGGGTCGCTGTGCGCTCAAGCGGTGAATCAAGAAGGGCTGGCTGCGACGCGGGTTGATTTTGTGCGCGATGTATGGCCCATCCTTTCTCGGAACTGCCTCAGTTGTCACGGAAAAGAGGAACAGGAAAGCGGGTTTCGGCTCGATACGCGAGAGGCGGCGCTCTCGAGCGGTGACGAGCATGGGCCTAACGTTGTCCCGGGGCAGGGGAACGCCAGTAATTTGGTTCGCTTTGCCAGCGGCCAAGTCGACGGGATGCAGATGCCGCCGGACGAGGACCCTCTGCCTGAGAATCAACTGGAAATTCTTCGCCGCTGGATTGATGAAGGAGCCGCTTGGGGCGATGTGGCCGCGGCTAAAGAAGCTGATGCAAAGAGTTGGTGGTCGCTGCAGCCGCTCAGTTCGCCGCCCGTTCCCGATCTACTTCCCGGCTCACGAAATGAGCTCGACGCGTTTGTGCGCTCGAAGCTTCTCGGCTTGGGGATCACGCCCTCGCCAGAAGCCGACCGCCGTACCCTGATTCGCCGCCTCTACTTTGACTTGATCGGGCTGCCACCAACGCCCGAAGAAGTGGATGCGTTCGTCGCTAGTCCTGACCCTGCGGCTTACGAACTGCTAGTCAAACAACTGCTCGACTCGCCCCGCTACGGCGAGCGGTGGGCGCGGCACTGGTTGGATGCGGCTCATTTCGCCGAGACCCACGGTCACGATCAGGATCGAATTCGCGAAAACGCCTGGCCTTATCGCGACTATCTGGTCAATGCCCTGAATGCGGACAAACCCTACGGACGATTCGTCGAAGAGCAAATCGCTGGCGATGTTCTCTATCCTCAGCAGCCGAGCGTGATCCCCGCCCTTGGCTTTCTCGCTGCTGGGCCTTGGGACGAAAGCTCCCTGCGCGATATTCGCGAAGACACCATCGATCGGCAGATCGGCCGCTATCTCGACCGCGACGATATCGTCACCAACGTGATGAACAACTTCGCCAGTTCCACCGTCCAGTGTGCCCGCTGTCATGATCATAAGTTCGATCCGATTTCACAGGCAGATTACTACTCGCTGCAGGCAGTCTTCTCCGGCGTTGAACGAGCCAACCGCGCTTTTGATGCTGACCCTGCAGTGCATCTCTTGCGACAATCGCTTCGAGCCAGAAAAAGCCGTTTAGACAGCGAAGGTCCCGCGCGGTGTGAAGAGCTTTTGTCCGCCGCGGCTCAGTCCGAGGTCGCAGATTGGGAAGAGAAATTAAACGAGGCCCGATCGGCGTGGAAAATTCTCGCTCCTCAGTCCGCAGTCTCTGCCGGAGGCGCGACGCTGAAGACTCAGCCCGACCAATCGGTTCTCTCCAGCGGTATGGCTCCCGAACAAGACACATACACGCTTTCCTTTTCACTTCCCGCCGGCGATTTCACGGCGCTTCGTCTGGAGACGCTGGCAGACGACAGCCTTCCGCAGCGCGGACCTGGACGGCAAGAGAACGGCAACTTACACCTTTCGGAAATCGAAATTTATTCGGGAGGCATCGACGGCCAGCGAATAGAAATTGCGCGAGCGACCGCGGACTTCGACCAAGTCGACTGGGGCGTCGCGCGAGCGATCGACGGCAACCCGCAGACGGCTTGGGGGATCTTCCCGATGGTTGGCCAGTCGCATTTGGCGATTTTCGAGTTCAAACAGAAACAGCCGACCGCTGAGGGGCAGCCCCTGACCGTCGTCCTCAAACAGTTGCACGGCGGTCACCACTTGATTGGGCGAGTTCGAATCGCCGTATCCGCCGCAGCTCCGGAACTTGCCGTGATGCCACCGGAAAAAGTTGAAGCGATTTTGGCGGTTGCTCCCGACCAGCGCAGCGAAGAGCAGCGGCTCGAATTAGCTCTCTACCAGCAGCAAACAAAACTTGCCTCTGAGCTTGCGCAGCTGCCTCCACCGTCGTACGTTTATGCAGCGGCCAGCGACTTCGAGCCGGATGGTGGACTCAAACCGCCGCCGGGACCGCGATCAATTCAGATATTAAAACGGGGCGACATTCGCCAACCGCTGGAAGAGGTCACTCCAGGCTCGCTCAGTTGCCTGTCGAGTTTGCCGGCTCGGTTTAAGACCAACAACGTGGCGGCGGAGGGCGAACGCCGAGCCGCACTGGCTCGCTGGCTCGTTGACTCGCGCAATCCGTTGACGTGGCGATCCATCGTCAATCGCGTCTGGCAGTTGCACTTCGGCCGCGGCATCGTTGCGACCCCAAACGATTTCGGCCGGATGGGAGCAGTGCCCACACACCCCGAACTTCTCGATTGGCTGGCGATCTGGTTCCGGGACAACGGTCAGTCACTCAAACAATTGCACTATCTGATCGTTACCAGTGCAACGTATCGTCAAACCTCCGCTGCTCGCACTGCGGATGAAGCGGCGATGAAACTGGACGTCGATAACCATTTTCTCTGGCGGATGAACCGCAGCCGACTGGACGCCGAGTGCATTCGCGACGCCATGCTCTGCGCGACCGGGAAACTCGACCTGCGCATGGGTGGCCCGAGCGATCGGCAGTTTTCCCTGACGCCCGGCTCGCACGTGACGCCGATCATCGACTACAGCAAGTTCGACCTCGACAGCCCGCTGAGCAATCGCCGCAGCATTTACCGCTTTCTTTTCCGGACCTTGCCCGACCCATTCATGGAGTCGCTCGACTGTCCCGCCGGTGACACAATTACCCCAGTGCGTGACAACACGGTGACCGTGCAGCAGGCACTTGCCCTCTGGAACGATGCGCTCATTGCGCGGCGGAGCGAACAGTTTGCAGAGCGATTGCGGTCGCTGGGAAACAACACGGCCGAGCAGGTTGAAACCGCATTACAGCTGACTCTCGGCCGCCGCCCCAGCGAGGCGGAAAGAGTAGAGCTAATCGCTTACGCTGATCAGCATGGCTTGGAAAATCTCTGCCGCGTGCTTTTCAATTTGAATGAATTTGTGTTCGTTAATTAAACCAACCGGACTGCCAGCAATGGACCATCACTCCCACTTTACCCGGCGCCATCTGCTCTCCCACGCCTCCGGTGGCTTGTGCGGAATCGCGCTGGCAGATGTGCTGGCTCGTGACGGATCGCCAGGGACTCAGTCCCGTGGCGGAGGGCTGGTCGGCTTGCATCATCCGGCGAAAGCCAAACAGGTGATTCAGCTCTTTATGAACGGCGGCGCGAGCCAGATGGACTTGTTCGATTACAAGCCGGAACTGGAAAAGCGACACGGCCAAAAGTTTGATCCTGGGACTGACGAGCGGGTCGAAGCGGCCACGAGCGAAGCCGGCGCGGTGCTCGCTTCGCCTTTTAAATTCCAGCAGCACGGCGAGTGCGGCCGCTGGGTCAGCGACCAGTTTCCGCAGCTGGCCACGCAAGTCGACAACCTCGCCTTCCTGATGGCGATGAAGTCGCGGACCAATGTACACGGACCGGCCAGCTTCTTGATGAACACCGGATTTCTGCTCCCCGGTTTTCCCTCGATGGGCGCCTGGATTAGCTACGCGCTCGGCAATCTTTGCGACGACCTACCGACATTTGTCGTTTTACCCGACTCGAAAGGCTTGCCCTACAACCAGCGGGGAAACTTCAGCGCCGGCTTTCTCCCTGTGATGCACCAAGGAACAATCGTCCGGGCCAACGCTACTGAACCGATTCCGGACTTGGCTGCTCCCGCTTCAGCAAAATTCATCAGCGAAGCGTCCAGCCGCGATGGGCTGCAACTGCTGGAGAAACTGAATCAACAGCATCTGGATGGAAATGCGGGTGACTCGCGACTGACCGCGCGCGTGCGGGCTTACGAACTAGCGGCCAAGATGCAGCTTAGCGCGCCACAGGCTTTCGACCTCACTCAGGAGACAGCTGAGACGCTCGAGCGTTACGGGATTGGGAACCCAGTGACCGATGATTTCGGGCGCCGCTGTCTGATTGCGCGGCGCTTGGTCGAACGCGGCGTACGGTTCGTTCAGGTTTGGAGTGGAGCAAACGGTCCGACCGGGAACTGGGACAACCACGCGAGCATCATCAAAGAGCTGCCGCCAATCGCCGCTTCGATCGATCGGCCGATGGCAGCGCTGCTTGAAGACCTCGGTCAGCGTGGGATGCTCCAGGAGACGCTGGTCTTGTGGAACACCGAGTTCGGGCGGATGCCGTTTTCACAAAGCGGCGAAGGCCGTGATCACAACGGCGGCGCGTTTGTTGGCTGGATGGCCGGCGCGGGAGTGAAGCCGGGTGTTTCCCACGGCCAGACCGATCCCTGGGGCTGGCGATCGGTCGAAGACGTCACGACCAACTATGACTTTCACGCAACGGTCTTGCACCTGCTCGGCATCGACCACAAAAAGCTGACCGTCCGCCACGACGGCGCCGACAGAAGGCTGACCGACGTCCACGGCAAAGTGATCCAGCAAGTGCTGAGCTAAAGCAGGCGTAAAGACGCGGCCGAGCGAGAGGGAAACTGTAGGGTGGGTCGCATCCGCGCAAGTGATCGACCACTAACCACTAACTCGACCGCGGTGCGCACCCACCGGTAACGAAAGAAAATTCGAGGCCATTATTGACAGCCGCACCGTGGGCGAGGTCGGGAGACCTTCGCCCAGCGCGCTGGGTTTGAGCTTCCGATCCGGGGGCTGGCGCGAAGACGCGGCTGACGAAGTAGGAGAATGTAGGGTGGGTCGCATCCGCGCAAGTGATCGACCACTAACCACTAACTCGACCGCGGTGCGCACCCACCGGTAACGAAAGAAAATTCGAGGCCATTA
>Ga0169931_10000682_pt1 | contig 56314 bp, 49 predicted proteins | sample Kivu_15m_20L_FD_129675 | JGI IMG/M metagenome (GOLD analysis project Ga0169931, IMG submission 129675) | Freshwater microbial communities from Lake Kivu, Western Province, Rwanda to study Microbial Dark Matter (Phase II) - Kivu_15m_20L... | ecosystem: Environmental > Aquatic > Freshwater > Lake...
TGCCGGTAGAATACGGTCATATCGCCATATAAAGCCTGTAATCGAGCACCAGCTCTTCCCTGTTTCAAGCACATGAATCGTCAATAGCAACAATAGCTCCCTTTTCAGCTATCGCTCCGCGCACTCACTGAGAGAAATAGTGGGGGCTCCGCGCACTCACTGAGAGAAATAGTGGGAAATAGTGGGGGAAATAGTGGGAGAAATAGTGGAGGAAATAGTGGAGTCCAGCCTAGAGCTATAGCTCCAAACAACAGGGACTTACCCCCGAACACCCCCCCCTCCCCTGTTGGCCTTCCAACAGAGATCAGGCAATATACCGCGCATGCACAAGGTCTTACTGTTCGTGCCCTGCCTTATTGATCAACTCTACCCTGAGATGGGGGTCGCGTTACTCAAGCTGCTTCGACACTTTGAATTCGATGTCCAGTACCGGAGCGACCTGACCTGCTGTGGCCAACCCGCTTTTAATGCCGGACAGCTTACGGAAGCTCGCGCGGTAGCCCGCGGTGTCGTCTCGACCCTGTGCTCTGACTCACTAGCAGACACTCCCGTTGTATGCCCCTCCGGCTCCTGTACGGCGATGATGCGCAAGTTTTATCCCGAGCTCTTTCACGGCCAACCCGAGGAGAAGGCATCGTGCGCCGTTGGTTCGCGCATCTTGGAACTCTCGGAGTTCCTCACACGATACGACCTACTCGGCAAGCTTCGCGGCTCGTACCAGAAGCGCGTGGCATTTCACAACTCGTGCCACTCGGCTCGCGAGCTTGAGTTACGCACGGAGTTTAGAGCTCTCTTCGAGGGGATCGAAGGCCTTGAGCTTATTGATCCCTCCCCTGAACCGGTGTGTTGCGGATTTGGGGGCCTCTTCTGCCAAAAGTTCCAGGGGATCTCTGAAGGTATGGCGATCACCCGCTTAGAGATGTGTCGCGATACTCAGGTAGAGGAGATAGTATCGAACGACCCCGGCTGCATCATGCACATGCGCCTGATCGCTGATCAGCAGGGCTTTAAACTACCGATTCGACACAGCATCGAATTGCTCGTTGACGCCATGAAGATTACCTAACTAGAGATAAGAAAGTATGGCAAGCGCATCAGAGCATTCACAGTTCATCGACCGCTCCGAGGTAAAGGCGGCAGACCAAACCCATCGCAAGCGCTTGCTTAAGGTGATCGCCTCGTACGATTCAGTAGTAACCAACCAAAAGCAGCATCAGTTTCACGACTGGCAGAGTGCCCGAGAAACGGCTGCGACGATCAAGGATTACGTGCTCGATAACCTGCCAGAGCTCCTTGAGCAGTTCGAGCGCAATGCCACTGCGAACGGTATGCAGGTGTTGTGGGCCAAGGATGTCGCTGATGCGCACACCTTAGTCGATGAGATCCTTGCGCGTCACAACATCAAGAAGGTGGTAAAGTCAAAATCGATGACCTCTGAGGAGCTCGAGTTAAATGAGTTCCTCGAACACCGTGGGATCGAAACCTTAGAGAGCGATCTTGGAGAGCTTATCGTCCAGCTTGCACACGAGAAACCGTATCACATCGTAACTCCAGCGATGCACAAATCAAAGGAGGAGATTAGTGAGATATTTGAGCGCACCCTCGGATGTGCGCCAACTCACGACGCGGAGGAGTTGACCGGGATAGCCCGCGATCACCTCAGACAGGTGTACATAACGGCAGACCTCGGGATCAGTGGCGCAAACTTCCTGCTCGCCGACGATGGCTCAATCCTCATACTTGAGAACGAGGGGAATGCACGGCTCACAACAGCCTGCCCACGGGTACACCTGGCGATAGCGGGTATCGAGAAGTTGTTGCCGAGCATTACGGATCTCGAACTGTTTCTACCGCTCCTAGCTACGAGTGGAACCGGTCAGCAGATGACCGCTTACAACTCTATTATTCGCGGCCCTAAGAGACCGCACGAAGGGGATGGCCCAGAGGTGATGTACCTTATCTTATTGGATAACGGGCGCAGTACGATCTACTCAAAGCCTGAGGTACGAGCATCACTGCGTTGCATCCGGTGTGGTGCCTGCTTGAATGCCTGCCCAGTCTACAAGACCGTAGGCGGCCACACCTACAACACTCCTTACTCGGGTCCGATCGGAGCAGTTATCACACCGCACCTCAAGGGCATGAAGGAGTGGGGGCACCTCGCCTACGCATCGAGTCTGTGTGGTGCCTGCACCGATGTCTGCCCGGTCAAGATCCCGTTGCATCACATGCTCCTTACTAATCGACAGGAAGCCCACGCAGAAACACCGAGCCTCTTCTGGTCATCGGCGCTCAAGCTCTGGGCTGGGGCGATGCAACACCGCTTTATCGTCGATAACGGTGCGCGGGCAGCGCGCCTCGGTATGTCGCTCCTCCAGCTATGCGCGCCCCGTCTTGCAAAGAAGATCCCGAAGCCTGCGGCACGTTCCTTCTCTTCGTGGTGGAGGAATAATGAGGAATAATAGCAGTAGCAAGGCTACAATCCTGGGACTTCTACGCGCTCACAGCACCGGCGGTGGCGCTACCCCTCCCCAGGCCGTGGCAGCCAGCGAGGTCTTTGCAAACCTCTCGCAGGGTGGCTCAGAGGAGCTCTTTGAGCAGTTCTCGCGCGCTGTGACGACTCTCAAAGGGGAGGTACACCGGAGTAACGATATGCGTGCCGCTGCGCAGCTGATCGCAAAGCTTACAACCGATGGCGGGATATCGAGGTGTGTACGACAGCGCGCTCCGATCCTTGATCATCTGTTTCAAGGGTACCCAGAGCTCTCAACACTTGAATCGGGAATGTGTGTGATCGATGGAAACGATTCAGCCACCGAGATCCCTCACTCCACGATCGAACAGGCCCAGTGCGCCTTTACCACGGTCGATGCCCTCGTAGCTCGAACGGGGAGCCTCGTGTTGCGCTCAACATCGGCTGGTGGGAGAAGACTTTCAGTGCTACCGCCGGTCCACTGCGTGGTAGCCACTTTAAAGCAGCTCTCGCCATCCCTCACACCGTGGTTACGTACTATCAAAGATGACCGCAGCTGGAGCTGTAGCACGATCGTTACGGGACCATCTCGCACCGCTGATATCGAAAGGATTATCGTCTTGGGAGCCCACGGTCCCAAAAGGCTGATCGTAATCGTGATCGCCGATCCAGGTGAGACGCTTAACTGACAGAGAGGTGCTATGGTATATGATCCAACCAAGATCATCCTCGGAACCGCAAACTTAGGGGGACTCTTCTTAGATGGTGTTGAGCCGGATACCGCGCGCGCGGTCGCAATTATCGGCGAAGCTCGCAGCATGGGGATCTCACGCTTTGATACCGCTCCGCTCTACGGTTGGGGCGCCAGTGAGTTCTTCCTCGGCAGAGCGCTCGATACCTTGCAGATTCCTCGAGAGTCAGTCTACCTCTCATCGAAATCGCTCCGGTCGCTCTTTCCGTGCGTCGAAGGGCACGACGGCACGCAGCCTGATTTCTGGACCCTTGGAGAGCCCAATCGAAGCTTCACTCACAAATGGCGTGTTGACTACGATTCAGTGATGCAGACAACCCTGCGGTCGCTCGAAGCGCTCCGCACATCGTACCTCAATGGACTCTCGCTGCACGACATCGGAGACGCCTTCGCCGAGGATCCGACGATGACCTGGGAGAGGCTCGATGATGGCCTGCGCGCCCACAACGATCTGAAACGGGCAGGCTTCATCCGTGAGGTAGGCTTTGGCAGCAAGGAGACTCAGACCCTCCCCACCCTAGTTGAACGTCATCGCGGTCTTTTGTCGTATGTCTCTACGACCACCTATACCTTAATCGATCAGGAGTTCCTCGAGGAGAAGATGTTCGAATTCTGCGCCGAGCACCACCTTGAGTTCCGCGTGGCGGGCCCCTTCTGCTCGCGCCTCCTCGCGCAGGACCCACGCACTGCCGTGAGATGCCCCGGTAAAGATGGAATATCCCGCTGGTACTACCGGGGCGACCTCGATATGCCGGTGACCTTCAACTACACCTACATTAACGACAGCCAGTATCAGAAGGCGTGTCGACTGTGGCAAACGGTGCAGGAGTTCGGGGAGCTGAATCCACGCGCAGCGGCGCTGCAGTTCGTTATGGCCCATCCCGCCGTAGGTGGCGTGATCATCGGAGCCTCAACCCGCGAGCATCTGCACGAGCTTAAAAGCTCCCTTGAGCGGCGGATTGATCCGCACCTCTTTGATGCCCTTAAAAAGCAGGGGATCGTGGCCGAAAACGCGCCGGTGCCGGGGGCTTCATAAGAGCCCGGAGCTACCTGGCGAAGGTTATTACTCAACTGCTCGCTGTTTTAATTCACTGTACGCCGGCTACGTTTACGCGCTTCAGAGTAGAGCTCCGCGAAAGTTCCTCTCGCAGGGTATCTTAACGGGTCAGTGCACGCCTTAAGCATGCGATCGCCCCTAGAATCGCCAACCTCACTGAGCTATGCGTACACTTCACCACAACCGTCGCATGGCGCCCTCGATGGAGTCGAATTGAGCATTCCTGATCAATCCCCCCACGCGGTCCATTACTATCTCGGAGCCACACCGCTATCTCTGAGCCGCTTAGTTTAAATCTCCCCTTCACGCGCTCAAGCTTCTCTCGAACGAACGACACTATCTCACCACGATCGTGCTTATCGACGACCGAAGCGATCTCGTCTAATCCATCTTGCCGGCGCGTTAGCGCCACCAGCAAGTCCGCAAAATCAAACCCCTGCCATGCCAGTTTGGAGAGATCCTTCCGAAACTCGTCGTCAGGCAGCCCCATGTCACTTGGCTCCATGACATAGCCCTTTCACGTAAGAACAAAGAAGTCAGCTCGAGGAACAACCTCAAATCACCCTGCTTCCTCGCTTCATTCCGGAAAGCCGGAATGCAACGAGAAGGTAGGGGTTAGCGCAGATAAGTGTAGGAGAGTAGTGGTATTTTCGTGAAAAAAACACCACTAGGTTGGGTATCTGAGGAGTCCTGGCCAGCTGAGAGCTATTCCGGTCGGCGCGGCGAGCGTACGCCTAAGCCGAGCAGAACAGTCCACACCGGATACGCAAGCAGACACAAGGCTAGAGGGGGTCTAGAAAGGAGTATCTCCCTAGCTAGACTGACCGACGAAGTATCGCGAGATACTCCCAACCCTGGTCTGAGCACCTCAGGATACCTCTCTACCAACGGCAACAGAGGTTCCGCCCAAGAGGCCTGTCTGACGACAATTTCGTCAAGCAGGATCATGGTTGCGTTGTTGTTAGCTTGAGACAGAATTCCATCCGCCTCTCGCCACGCCAGCAAAAGCGCTCCACATGACACTCCCCACATCAACCAACCCAAAACCATTTTCAACAACATCTGCTATCTCCTTACATCCGGAAAACAACCCCAAAGGGACCACCCCATCTCCAGCAACACTGGAGGTCGAGTGGTCCCTTCAATCAGATAGTTTTTCGAGGAGAGAGAGATAAAACCGTATGAACACCACTACTCACTTGTTATATGCGCGGATCTCAAAAAAGTGTGACTTAGCTGCGGGGGCACGGAAGCGGAGATAGTCGTCACCCTAGTCGCCTCCTGGAACATGATTCCAACGAGGTGCTCCCTATGTGCACACCAACCCTACTCGATAGGTACGCCTGGAAACGCACCCTCGACGATCAAAGCCCATAGGCTCGTCTCGCATTCTGCGAAAAGATCTTCGCAGGGGTCTGGCCGTTTGTGAGGCCTCGGTCTTCGAGCCACCCCAGCACCGCCGCCACTGACTCCCAATGCCCATACGACACCGGATGATCTGAACCGAAAAGAAGTCGCTCGGCTCCGAGAACCTCAAACGCGACGTCGTAAAACGGATAGAAGGTCTTGGTACCGCTCCCTTGCGGAACTTCGCCCGGGAGACCAGAGAGTTTCATAAAGAAGTTTCCACAATGAGCGAGCTCTGAGAGCGCAGCACACCACTCATCCTGTGGTTGCCCCTCACCAACACCGATCGGCTTAAGGAGATGATCGCCGACCACCACGGTGGTTGAATTCTCGGCAAGCCACTGCACCAGCTCTACCCCCTCGCGCAGCTGCCCTGGATTCGAACTACGGACGAGGAGGTCAAGCCGCACACCACGCTCTCCTAATACTCGCGCCGTAGCTCGTGCCCTCGTATCAGAGAGGATCCCTACTCCACGGTTTTCAGGAGCTATCATCCGTGCTCCCCGCACAAGGGCGTTGTTCTCTAAGCTCTCAAGCATCGTCTCTGTTCCGACCGGATCGAGGAGATCGATACCCACAATGCACCCTAATACCTGAGGGAGCTCAGCTGCTGCCGCGATAAAGAACTCCGCCTCTCTACGGCTTCCTTCGTGGGGATCACGCGCGTGCACGAGGATCACCCCGCCAAAACCGCTCGCTACAGCGGTGCTCACGACTCGCGCCGGGGAGAAGTCCTGCGCCAGATCAGGGCGCACATGACGTGCTCCCTCGATAACCGGCGGGAGATCATCAAGCCGCCACGGATGGAGGTGTGTATCGATTGCCCCCTCGATCGTCACTGAGTTCTCAGCACTGATAGCCATGCACCCCCCTGGTCGATCCTAAAATCCGCCGCTGGCACCCGAGATGCCGTTCGTCATCACAAAGATCCGCTCACCTACGCCAGGCGTCACAACCCGCAGGCCGATCAGATCATCCTGCAGCGCCTCCCTGAGATCGCTCTCGCTCAAGGCTTGCTGCACGCTAGTCTCAGACCACCCGTTATTGAGCTCCGCTCCTACGTACGGTGATGGAGCGTTCGACGTGCTATAGATCCCAAAGCCCCTCTGCAGGGCAGACTCTGGATGTTTCGGATAGGTATCAGGCTCCCAGAGATCAGCTATCGCGCTGACAACCTCCTCCGCCGGTGCGCTACTGACTATCGTTGCTCCTCTGAAGGGAGATACGCCAGCGAGCGACTCCGGGACCACCACCACACCGTTGCCGTGACCGGCTTGGCTCAGATAGGCCACGAGCTGCGCTGGGGCAGCCACTGGGATACGCCTGAGCGGTTCGCTCCTCGACGGATCGATCGTCACCCACACGTTCGCATACGGCTCATCGCTGTGGGTTCTGATGATCAGCGCCGTTTGAGCAAACGTGCGGTAGCCGTTTACGCGATCGATCGCCCCAAACGCCACCTCGCGCCAGGTGTGCCAAGGCGAGCCGTCACAGCTCGTATCAACCACATCACGCCATTGATGTAAGATCACGGCCGGATCAAAAGTGACGTCGTGTGCATCAGGAGACATCGTGCAGATCGGGTACTCAACCCAAGCGGGCGGAGCCAGATAACACACCGTACGCAGCGCATCTGCAATCGATGGGAGGTGCATCGTCTCAAAGGCCTCTGGCTCGTGCGTCAAACGCTGCTTCAGAGCGTGATCCGGTGCAAGCTGATCTTTGATTCCCACCACCAGGGTTTCTCCCCCTGAGCGCGCTTGATCTACCAAGCGCTCAAGGAGCTGCGCAGGGGCCTGACGCCTAGGATGCCGCATCGATGCGAGAGCCGGATCCTTAATCATAAACGCCCTAGCGCTCCGCGCCGTACGCCACCAAGGTCTGCTGAGATTCACCGAGGTGATCGATCCCCAAACGCACCACATCACCAGCCTTGAGGTAGACGGGCGGTTTAAAGCCGAACCCAACCCCTGCCGGCGTACCGGTACTGATAACATCCCCCGGTAGGAGGGTCATAAACTGACTGATGTAGCTCACCAGATGCGGAATTCGAAAGACCATGTCAGCGGAGTTACCGTTCTGCATCGTATGACCGTTTACGGTGAGCCACATCTTGAGGTTGTTAAGATCGGGGACCTCCTCTGGCGTGACTAAGCACGGTCCAAGTGGCGCAAAGGTATCGCAGCTCTTACCCTTGACCCACTGACCAGCTCGCTCAATCTGAAACGCCCGCTCGCTGTAATCGTTGTGCAGAGCATAGCCCGCGACGTAGGTAAGCGCATCCTGCTCCTCAACGTATGAAGCTCGCTTTCCGATCACAACTGCGAGCTCAACCTCCCAGTCGGTCTTCTCCGAACCCTTGGGGATCACCACGTTGTCGTTCGGTCCATTGAGAGCGGTCGTTGATTTGAAGAACAGGACCGGCTCCTTTGGAAGTTCCAGCCCTGATTCAAGGGCGTGGTCTCTGAAGTTTAGCCCCACACACACGATCTTGCTGGGACGGCAGACACACGGCCCATATCGCACCGAGCTTTCAAAGGTCGGGCAATCACCCTTTCTCTCACTTAGCCAATGCGCCAAGCGCTCGATACCACGCGACGCAAAAAACTCCTCGTCGTAATCCTCGCCAAAACCCGACACATCCAGCCGTGTTCCATCCGGCATCAAAACCCCGGGGCGCTCCTTTCCAGGCGCTCCACATCGAATCAATTTCATACCTGTCTCCTACAACACACCCGTTACGACACCGCTCGACCACCGGTGTGGTCAAGCGCTTGCCCAGTGATAAAGCTCGCCTCCGGTGAGACGTAGAAAGCTGATACCGCACTGACCTCTTCGAGTGAACCGAAGCGACCCATCGGTATCTTACTCTTCATGTAGTCAACGACCTTGGGATCCATCGCTTCGACCATCGGGGTCATGACCGTAGCCGGACAGAGCGAGTTGATAGTGATTCCGGAGTCGGCATACTCCTTGGCCACCGCGCGAGCCAGGGCGATCACGCCCCCCTTACTCGATGAATACGACACCATCTTCGGATTACCCTCCTTGCCGGCGACCGACGCGATCAACAGGATCCGGCCGTAGTTGCGCTTAAGCATATGAGGGATAGCATGCTTAGTGACCAGGAACGACCCAACCAGATTGACATCAAGGGTCTTTTTATAATCAGCCAGGGAGACCTCATGGATCTTGACACCGTTGGGCCCGATGATCCCCGCGCTATTAACAAGTAGATCGAGTCGACCTTGCCGTCCTGCAACCTCAGCGATAGCGCTCTGCACAGCAGCCTCGTCGGTTATATCGACCCTCAGCGCATCAATCGAATGACCTCTCTGACCAGCCTGTGCGCACATCTCAACCATGGCACCCTGATCGTTATCGAAGATCGTGATCGCGGCACCCTCGGAAGCGAGACGCTCCGCAACAGCTTTGCCGATCCCTTTAGCGCCGCCGGTAACGATCCCTACCTGCCCTGTAAACCTCTCAAGCCCCATTTCTATCCCTCCTACCTTTACATTGTAGGTCCGATATCCCACGGAGCGAACTCCTCGTCTCCGTAGCCGAACCCCTCACTCTTTGATTTGACACCACTGGCTACGAGCAGTATCTGCTCGAACAGCTCGCGTACGACTACTTCACGTGGAACCCCCTCGACGATACAGCCAGCGTTTATATCCATGTCGTCGGACATGCGTTTGTACATCGCCGTATTGCTGGCCATCTTTATCGTAGGGGCCGGCTTTGAGCCGAAGCAGCTTCCGCGACCGGTCGTAAAGATCACCACGTTGGCCCCACCCGCGATAATGCCCGTTACTGATACGGGGTCCATACCGGGGGTATCCATGAACACAAACCCCTTACCCTGCTCCACTGGGTGCGCGTAATCATAGACCGCATTGAGCGCAGTCGAGCCACCCTTCATTGAAGCTCCCAGTGATTTTTCCAGGATCGTGGTCAGCCCCCCCTCTTTGTTACCTGACGATGGATTACCGTCGCACGATGCTCCGAACTTCGCCGTGTACCCCTCCCACCACTCGATCTTCTCAATCAACTTCTTGCCCACCTCAGGGGTGGCAGCACGCTTAGCGAGCAGGTGGTGCGCGCCGAAGGTCTCTGGAGTCTCAGCCAGGATACCCGTCGAACCGGCCGCTGCTAAGATATCGAGCACCTCACCCACAACTGGATTCGCCGTCAGACCCGAGTATCCATCTGAGCCACCGCAGTTTGTTCCCAGAATAAGCTTCGAGAGTGGAACGGGTTCTCGCCGGAGCGCATTCACCTGAGGCAACCACTCCTTAATCGTAGCAACACCGAATTCGATCGCCTTACGGGTTCCACCCACGTCCTGCATCGTGAAGGCCTCGACCCGGCCACGCGGCGTCTCTGCGCCGACGACTGAACGCCGGAGCGCTGCCTCAGGCACGAAATCCTTGCTGTCCGAGAGGTACGGGATTCCTCCCACCTCACAGCCGAGTCCAATCATCAAACACCGCGAGACGTTCGGATGCTTAGCATAACCGGCTATCACTCGCGCAAACTGGTTGTGCTGATCGGTGCCATAGACGATACCGCAGCCGGTCTTGTGGGTAATCGCCAAGACTCCGTCGACGTTTGGATACTCCGCCAGAAGCGGTTTTATCGCAGCGGCGATCCCTTTAACCACGGTAGCTGAGCAGTTAACGGTGCTCGCGATCAGGATGTAGTTGCGCGTTCCCGCGCGACCGTCTTCGCGCGGATAACCCATGAAGACTCGATCCTTTGCCCACACCGGCAACTCTGGTAGGGGCGGTCTCTCCGTTGCAAACTCGTAATCGAGCGAGAGCTTCTGTAGCTCTACGTTATGCACATGCACGTGCTCGCCCGCTTCGATATCACGCGCGGCCCACCCGATTACCTGGCCGTACTTGCGGACAACCTCGCCGCGCCGTATCGCAGCGCTGCAGATCTTGTGCCCACGCTTTATAATGCCGCGTGCCGTTACGCCTTCCACAGATGTCCCTTCCGGTATCTCCTGAAGAGCAACTACAACGTTATCGGCAGGATGAAGTCTGAGGTGCGATGGGAGTGCGTGTGCCATAGAGGAAGCAGCATACTTCGAAGCCCTATGATTTTCACGTGTTGCTGAGCTCTTTTAGCAGCAACGCCTTACAGGCACTCTGTGACTCAACACTTTAGACTGTTCTTTCAATATGTTAGGCAGACCCTACGGGGTTCTGCCGAGGGAACTAAGAATGCTACGATGGTTCCATCGCCAGCGCCACTTCTAAGAGATCGTCCTCCCCGTTGTCAGCCGCAAGCTCATGTGATGCCTCGCCACAAAAAAGCTGTGGAGCGGTCGCCTCGCACAGATCCCTACCGGTTGCTGAAAGCCAGTTCGATGCAAAAGAATTGGATGCAACCTGCATACGCTGCGATATCTCGTTGATTCGATCCTTGCCGAGGTAAAAAGCCGGTTGTAGCGGCGAGCTGGGAGCGCTGCGCGATTCCAGCATGTAGCTGAGCCAGATCTCAGCCACACGATACACCTTCTCCACCGGCTCCACTGAGTTTGAGAAGCTCGTTGTTGTGAGGGCGCGCATCAACGGGATGAGGCGATTAGCTCCGAACCCCACCCTTTGCAGCATGATTAACGCGACCTGTACCGACGCGCATCCCCACCTCTCTGTCTCAAAGCGTTCATCGCTTACGGCCTGATCCGAGCGTTTAAGGCCACTCATATACGAGCGAAAACCATCCGGGTCGTGACTGGCGATCGGAAGGAGCCCCAACCAGCGAGCTGCTCCAACCGACATCGCCATCCCTGGACCAACCGGCTTGAGGGCCTTCCCTATGAACCACCCAAGATTGAGCGTACGTTGCATTCGGTCGGTTATCTCCTTGACGAGCTCGCTCTCTGCGCGCCGCGCCGCCATTCGATGAACAAATATCAGTCCTGAGATGAGGGCGTGCTCCTCACATGAAAACGCCTCGATGAAGTCTCGCGCCAGGAACGGGTCATCGTCAGCACCGAGCCGTTCCGTGCGATAGAAGGACACCGCGTGGAAATAGGGCGATTTGAAAGCTCTGCTCTTGAGAAATCGGGAGAGGTACATGGTTGCATCACGCCCAACCGCGTCTCCTCCCTTATCACCCTCGCTCAGAAGGGTCCGTACGAGGAAGTTTATCGATGCAGGAGGTTGTCCCAATGAATCCGCAAATGCGACCGCATATTCCCAGGATCGGCCTCCGTAGGGACTCTTAGGTGCATTTATTAGCTCTGTTGCACTCATGCCCTATCCCTCTTCCTCTACCATCGCACGGAAGGTCGGCACAAAGCCTGACCTGCTCAAGATTCTGCGTTGTAATCGCACTAAGCTGCGAGATCTTCTTATCGAGAGCCCCTCTCAAGCGCAGCAGACAGAGGCCCGCACGGCGCATCGAGGTGCTGTACGAACCAGGCCTGCGTCTTTCCACAGGGCTGCTTTTGTAGGTACGAGTTGATATGAGCTTGGTTTGGACCAGATAGGTGACTTTTAGCGAACTCTTTCTGAACTCCTGGCGGTCGTCTAACACGCACTCTACCGGTGCTTACACCCGACGAATGAGAGATACTACCTCACAGACGGGCAGAAGCGCCCTGAAAGGGTGCGGACATCGATCGCCGTTGAGCATGAGATCGATACAGGCAAGGGTGCGATGGGGCGCTCTCAATAATCCGTGCGTCAAAATCGGAATAACCCCCTCAAAAAAACTACACCTCTCACAACCCCCTAACAGTTAACTAACTATATGATTCTTGAATAAGAAGCTATTTTCCTGCACCCTAAAAAGCAATAGTGTTGGGAACTCTCCCCTCCTACCTGGGTAGGGGAGAGGTTGGTTAGAGTTTACGAACCTCATATGTACGACTATCTGCGACCTGCCCTCGTCGGGCTTCTGTTACTGTTAATCTGTTTCTGCGTAATCCGGCAACGTCGTTTTTGGCGAGAGATCAAGCAGAATCAACCCTCTGGTTCTGTAAAGTGCGGTTATGTACTCGCTTGCGTTGCCATCTCAATAGCGCTCGTCGGAGCAATCGTGTCCAACTCGGAAGAGGGATGGAAAATGTTCATGAGCATCCTGACTATGTCGCTCATCTTCAGCCTCAAGATCACCTTCTCCCCAGCCATGATCGGGATCACTCTCGCTATCTGCACCTTCCAGCTTCACACGCAGGGAAGTTTCCCCTTCTTCGAGGTGTGGACGGCTTTCGTTCGCATCCTCACCTGGCGGCTACCCGAGGAGGTTAGGGTCGGATACGCGACGATCTCATTTGCTTGGGTATGCCTCATCGTCCTTTTCGGCGGGGCAGCGGCAACTGATTCGACCCCCTCTCAGACAGCGTTGGAGGGAGTCGGCGACTCCCTATCTTCACTCCCCTCCTAGTAGCAACAGGACGGCTGAATACCTGGCACGACGGCCCAGCGGTTTCCAGATGAGGACGTGTACGTATCATTTGGTGCACGGTTACGCACACCCACACTCCATCTCCCTATCTCGCTCTAACGGGGTGTGGTATGGATAAGCACGGTCTTTTTTCCACGGAGATGTAACGACATGGCCACCAAAAAAACAACCACCAAGAAAAAGCCCGAGATTACCCTCGGAAAGGCGATCCTAGTCCAAACCAAGGGATCCTCACACTCAGTTGGACTAGGAGACCCAAAGATCGTGGTGATCGAGGAGATCAAATTCCTGGAAGGCACGCAGGTAACCGGCAAGGTTGGCCATCGCCTGGAGGGGAAGAGAACCCTGATACCGTGCGACTACATCGCCTCGGTCGTTGAATTTGCCTCGGAAGAGGACTTATGGAGCGAGCCTCAGAGTAAGATGATTCGCCCCCACGAGATGGAGGATCGGGGTCCCGTTCTAACATTACACGAGCAGGGCAACCACGAACATCGACACGGCCGCCAAGGCGGTCACCCTGGCGGCCAGCACCACCACGGACGCCGCCACCGAAGAAACAGAAACCGTGGGAATCGGGGCCCGATGCACGGCGACCCACAAGGAGGCACGTTATGAAAAGAGCGCTCTGGCTCGTGGTGCTGTGCTGCTCGGTGAGCGGGTGCCTCTACAGCAACATCAGGTTTCCCTTGGATGAAGACCTCTGGAAAACAGAGCTTGGAAACAAGGTCGGAGTCGCCTCAAACCACTCCGTAGCTTGGCTGGTTGCCTGGGGAGATGCAGGGGTTAAGGAGGCCGCGAAGAACGGCGACATCACGACGATTAACCACATGGACATGGGGATTAAAAGCTACCTTTTCGGCCTTTATACCCGGCGCGATACCATCGTCTATGGGGATTAAACCTGGCATCCGGAGACAGATACGCCTCCTCGCCGGAGGACTACTCGTCGTATTCTTGGTCCATACCTGTACAGGATGCGGAGTAATCTCTCGAGGGTTACTGTATACCGATACGATTCAACCTCTGTGCACCGACGCTCGTGGAACCTCTCTAGGCACCACCTCTGCTAGCGGAAGCTCAAAACGGCTTGAGATACCCACCACGCGGATTGACCTCTCTGCAGAGTGGGACTCAAGAGCGATAGGAGACATAGCTCGAGAGAACGGCATCTCTACCGTGTACGGCTGCGACGGACGACGACAGTCAATCCTCTTTGGATTATGGAGAAGGGACGAGGTCATCATCTACGGGGACTAGCGGGCAGCGTTTTGCCCCGCTTCACTAGAATACCGACACCGCAGGGTCGCCACTTGAACTACCCGAGCGATTACCTCCAGCATAAAAGAATCGATCAAGTGAGTAGCGCGCAGAGCCCGGCCGGAATGCGATATTGTAGGTCCCATCAGCTTTGGTGCCAAATCGTCGCGCCCGCGGCAAAAAGGAATAGCTCTTGGCATATGGGCGAGCGCCGTACTTGTCGTACGCGACTACTGTCCACATCTGCAAACCATCTCCATTCAGCCGCACCGAACTGAACCCTTCACCGTCCTTCGCCCCGGGACGATACTCACCCACCTTGACACTGCCTGCGTACAAAGCGACCTTCTGAACATCGGACCCTCTGACCCCCAACTCACCAGTCAGCTGAACCCCTGGCGGAAGCCCAGCTTGTCTCCACACCTGCTTGAGCGTTAAAGACCGCAGCACCATGCGCGGCGCGAAACGCGATATCAACACCGCGGCACTCGATCGCCCCATTGATTCATCGAGAAATCTGACCTGCGGGATCTGCAGATACTCAAGTAACAAACCACGATCGGCCCCCGTTGCAGCCAGGGCATGTAGGGCGCTGGTGTGTAAATTCTGGAGCTGTTGTCCAGCCTCCAAAACCTGCGCATCCTTCGGTAGTCCATTTGCGATCGCCTCGAAACCCGCCAGCAAACGATTTAGCGCATCATTCGCTCCGTAAGGAACAGCCTGATTCCGGTCGATCAACTTTGAAAGCGCCCCCTTCCCTGATCGAAAGAAGCTCTGGGCGACCTTCGTATTGAGCTTATCGATCGAGAGGCCTGACGGGATCGCAATCGGCCGCACACTACCGCCGACCCCAGCTTTCACCTGTAAGTTGAGCCCCGAGAAGAACCCCTCCTCTTGTGACGCTTGGTCCGCTACGACCGGCTTCTTCGCTGTCTTCACCTCTTGCGGGGGGTTCTTCTGCCTGAGGTTAGAGCTCAGGTCCTTGAGCGCCCTCGGGGCGAGAGACGCCCGCTCAGACGTCCCCTCTGCACGTTGAGCTACCCCTCTCGGCTGCTTATCAGCGAGCTGTTTACTCGGCGCCAGTTTAAACTTAATCATCTCGGGGATGAAAAATAGCCCCACCACCAACGCCACCACAGCTCCGGTCAACCAGACCGTGCGAGACGATATTCCGAAAAAGCGACTATCCTGAAAGTTTCCCATCGTTCCCTTTGCTTCAGTGACACCGCGCAGCGAACAGATACACTGCGCAGCGCACCAATACACTGCGTTGCTAGGCACACCACCCAGGAAGGTACTGTGCACAGATGGATATGGAGGGATCCCCTCCTTTCGGTAACATGGTAAACGTGGTTTCTAAGCTAATCAAACCCATGCCACCTGAGATCAGGTGGTTACACCATCCGAGCAGGATTCTGGGGAAGCGAGGCAAAACCTTCCGGTTGCGGTAATTGAAGAGCAACCCACGACCCGCCTTCGTGGCAGGGAGGGCGTTTGTGCGCTTGCCTAGCCCCCTTTTTAGCCCACGTTCTGCCATAGCTGACGTACATCTCCATCGAGCCGAGCCCCGACCTGTGAGATGACCTGCCTGGCCAGAAAACAGGCTCGATGAGCTGCATCATACGGCTTTAGTCCATGCGATATTCCGTACAGAAAAGCTCCTGCGAACATATCTCCTGCCCCAGTAAGATCCCTGGGCTCGCACGGGAAGGCCGGCACATGCGATTCCTCCCCCTCCCACCACAGATGCGCCCCCTGAGCCCCCGCCGTAATCACCACGTTGGGGAATCGGTTTTTGAGAGCGCGCCCCGCCGCCGTGGCATCGCTGCATCCCGTGAGAGCCTTTGACTCCTCCTCATTTGCAAAGATCAGCTGCGCGCTTTCGAGGGCTCCTGACAGGTGTTCACCAAAGGCATTCACAACCCACGCTTCTGAGCACGTAACGGCCACCTTGGTGTCCGATTCGCGGGCAATCCTAATTGACTCCTTGATAGCAGCCCGACCATCGTCAGAGTTTGAGAAGACATATCCTTCCACGAAGAGCCACTGCGCATCGGTTATGGTACGAGCATCGATATGCTCAGCGGCTAATCCCGTTGAGGCTCCCAACGCCGTTCGCATCGTACGCTCCGCATCGGGCGTCACCAGTACAACGCACGTGCCTGTTTGAGCCCCTGGGATCAGCTCGGCAGGAACGTGCATTCCAAGATTCACACATTCGTCACGGTAAAATTTCCCGTAGTAATCATCACCAAGGCGACAACAGATTGCACTCCTTCCCCCAAGTTGCGCGATCGCTATCAACGAATTCGCAACCGAGCCGCCACTGCGCATCGTGGGAGCCTTCGCCTGCACGTGATCCAAGAGCCTTTTCTGCTCATCGGTATCGACGAGTCTCATCGTGCCCTTTTCAAAACCGAGCGGTACAAAATCCTCCTGCGAAACATCAGCAAAGATATCAACGATCGCGTTACACACGCCTACTACATCCAGAGATTTCATACAGGACCCTCACACTCACCGACTCATAAATCATTGTGCGCCACGAACGAACTCAAGCGCACTCAAACATCACGACCATATGCTACATCGTTATCTGAAAAAGGTCGAATCCGCCCCCTGCGACTTGACTCAGCGCGCCTGCCACACGAAGCTAAAGAGTCAGGCTTACTGCGGTAGGCCATGCACCATGGATACTGTGGGTGCTATGGTCACTCGCCATGCTCTTTCTCAATCGGGCTTCCGGTACCCATGTACCAGCGGTACGAAGCTCTTATATGGGGTAGCTCTCCACTAACGACCTCTCCGCGTACTTTCGCTGCGAGGTGGGTAGTGGAGAAAAAAAGGTTTTTTCTCGCCCTACTCCCAAGGTTGTTTGGGAGAACAGATGGATCTTTGACCAAGGAGAAATAGGTCATGGTTCGAAGAGTAACTGATCCGGAACTCGGGTACGACAGCGGAACGAGGGTAATGTCGCGTATCGAGACACTTTCGGATAGTGTAGGAGGTCAGGAGCTTGTCGTGCTTTCGCACGACGGCCCAGAGGAGTTTGTGGCCACCTTTAAAAAATTTCTGGAATCCCTCGACTCAAAGGAGTTACGGGATTTCAGAGAGGTGGTCAAAAGTTGGGGGAAAGCGCGTCTTGAGTTCCTACGGACAAGCGGTTTCCCAGGAACCAAGAAGCCCCAGGCCGTGACGAAGCTCAAGGCCGAAGACCCCCTCCTTCAACTTTTGAAGGATCGGAAGTTCGTCGATACTGATTTAAGGATGGCTTTCGAAAGATTCAAAAAGTCGAAGAAGCGCCGTTAAGCAGCAGCGCTGCTCAGTTTTTGCACCACCCCGAAAAGGTTACTTTTCGGGGTGGGTGCTCTCTTTTTTTTCGTCTTCTTCACTACCCATCACTTCGCCAACCTGAGCAGAATACGCCTCAGGATGCCGGATGGCACCACCGCGATGCGCCGTGTACCCGAGCGATACACTGGCCGCGAGCGCGGATACGAAAACCACGCGACAGAGGGCTAAAGACCACCAGAAACCCCCAGCATATCCCAGCAAGGCCACCGCACTCACGCTACCAACTGCGCCGCTGAGCCAGATAGCCAGCTCTGCGCTCTCCTCGTGCTCTTCAATCACCTCCTCTGAGATCCCCGGCAGATGCTCTACAACCTCCTCGGCTCCCTCGCCCAAGAGAAACACCGGCACGGCTAGCACGGCAGCACACACGATCATGCTCAACGCCACCACCTCAACCGAGCGATTTTTGAGGATCATCCCTATCAGCACAACCACGGCCGCAACCGGCATAAGCACAACAGGGAGGTGTACGAGAACGATGTGAAGATACGCTTGATTCATCAGATACCCCTTGGGAAGCACGGCAGGTCGAGCCCCGCACAGCCTTTACTGGTCAACCCTCCGCGCGTCTCGGTGAGTCGCGGATACATCACCATACAGCAGCGGACGATAACGATTACTGGGAGTCGTTGTAAAGCATCCTTCCCGTATCCTGAGAGAGAACATAGCCACCCCCCCCTAGCCATCATAGCTTTACCCATTATCATCAAACAGCAATCACCGTGGCCTCACTCGCACACACCTCCTCAATATCTGATTACGACGCGTCTTGCCGGAAATCGTCCCTGGCTGAGCTATCCGCCCTGCGCGAGGAGTGGCACAACCTGAGCGATGATAACACACACTATGCCGAACCGTTTTTCCAACCTGAGTGGTTTCTCTCATTCGCGCGTGCCTTTGAGAGAGACCACACGTTACACCTCGTCACTTCACGCCATCATGGGCTACTCGCAGGGATTCTGCCCCTTGTTTCCTCTCGATACTTCTTCGGTAGGATCCCCGCCCGCGTGCTACGGAGCCTCTCCGGGATTCCTCACGGGCACCTGGCCTACCCGCAAGAGCCCCTACCTTCCCCTTCCCCAGGGTGGTAGCGACCCGTTTATGAACTGTCCCGCGCACTTCAAAAGCTTCCGGAGCCGCCTCAAGGGTAAACTAAAGAGACTCGAGCAGTGCGGCGCCGTTACCTTCCGCAGCTATACGACGGACTACCAGGACGCCTTGACTCAATTCTTCGCCCTTGAATCATCCGGGTGGAAGGGCTCTACGGGCTCCTCAATCGCCCTCAATCTTACCTTAATCCGCTTCTACTCGTTAATCGCAGAGGAGTGTGCTCGCCGAGGGACACTTCGAATCTACTCACTCCTACTCGACTCGAAACCGATAGCGATGCACTTCGGCCTTCTCATGAGTGGCGGCTACTATGCGCCTAAGGTGGCCTACGATGAGCGCTTCGCGAAGTTTTCTCCAGGGCAGCTACTCGTAAAACACGTCATCTCTGACCTGTGTCAGCACGGCGCTACTCGCTACGATTTTCTCGGCCCACGCGCCGTGTGGAAGAGCGTGTGGACGGATCATGTCAGGGAGCACCAGAATTGCTACATCTTCAAGCCGACCTTCAAAGGGCGGTGTCTCTACGCACTCTCGATACGTGGAGGTAGCCTTGTACGACGCTGCCGTCATCGACTACGAGGCGACCCTCAGGAGATCGCGGCATCTCATATGCACACTCGCACTCAGGGTTCGTGAGGTGCTGACGAGTTACACACAAGAACAAGCGGGGGAAGCACAGTAGAGTAACCTGAGAGGAGCAAGGAAATAGACGCCTGATACCGTCTCTGAGCAACTTCACGTTAAAGTTGATGAATTGCACACGCCTCAAGATCGTGTACTCGACAGCTCCGCTAGCGCGTTACTGAGAGGGCCCATCTTCCCGCGCCAATCACTGACCATGTCCTGTGAAAGTGACCCAAACATGAGGTCCTCTACGGTAGCTACTTGATCGCTCCTAAAGGCTAGCTCTACCTCTCCCCGTACAATATCCGCGCACACCAGCTCCAAACCACGCTCGAACTCCGCGATGTATCGAACACGCCCATGCCAGCGCCTCACGATCGTGTCGACAACGCCCTCTGTGAGCCCCGCTTCTAGGGCCACCGCTCGAAACCGTTCTATCTCACCCGGTCGCACCGCTCCTGCTAAGACTCTTCGCACGACGGCTGTGGACGATGTATCGCTCTGATTCGCCGCAACTTTAAGCTGTGCAATCACACACGCCGCACTCAGCCATGCATCCCACGGTCCTCGCTCCCGCGGGTAAAAGAGCCCTCCGTACTGCTCCAGCTCGTGCCGAGCAACGCTCTCCTGACGGAAGGTACCAGCGAAGATTATCTCTGTTAGCCGAAGGCCCTCTGCTCGCAAGATCCCCTCTACGTGTGGTTGTATCTCTCGCTCGCGCTCCGCCACGATACACTCGACTATCTGAGGGACGGATGTCGGCACCACCAGATACCACTCGGCTACATACTCTCCCGCTATGACCACTTGAGCTGATAAACGCTCTCCGCCCTCCACCCGACATACGATACGCCGGTAGACGGTATCGGTGCGAGATCGCGGCCCTACCTGTCGCCCGAGACGGGTAGTGGGGATACGTGTGGTAGAGGGATCAAGAAGTAACGACCCGGCCCGCACTTCGTAGCTTACCTGCTGCAGGGGATCTCGCACCGCCACTGTGTACAGACCCGACTCACTCTCGGCATCAACGTACGGTATCTCTATATCTGATAGACAGATCGCTCCCTCCTGGCGCGCGGCAAGCATCGTTTCTCGAATAAGCGCTCGCTCGTCGCAGGTAGGAAGCTCGCCGGGGCCAAGACCGTGAACGCCTCGGCACACCCTCTCCACTATTCTATCTGCAAACGAGCGCCCCCTCCTTGAAGATCTGAGGGAACGTGAGCTTCTGAGGTGAGCCGGTAATCCTCCGACAACCGAACCGACCGCCCGTGCACCCTTGATACGGCTTAGTAGTGAATACGCGGAGAGAACGCAATACCCGACACTCCACGACTGAGCATTACTACCGAAATAACTGCTGTGTAAGACCAGGACATTAATTCCTACCAGCGCCGCCTGATGAGCTGTCACAGCGCCAGTGAGCCCTCCCCCGAGCACCACGAGATCAAAACCACGCGCGTTATGGAGACGATCTAAACACTCCCTCCTCGTAGGAAGGGTCGAGAACGGGCGGACGTTCTCCCCACTATCTGCCTCTGCAGTTCCGTACAAGGAGAGGAGTGAACTACTCATAAATCTGCGCACGCCACCGAAGTTCAGCCGGTATCTTGAGCTGCCAAGAACCGGGTGGCACGTCTTGAAAGACACATTCGCCCTGCGCGGAGACAGGCACACGACGCTCCGCTGCCAACCCATCAAGGTTGACCACTGCGCACTCTTGTATCGAAGGAGAGCCTTCAAAGGCGACCTTAACGGTCGCGGATTGCGCTACTACCCGGGTCGCTCGCATCAACCCTGTGACATCGAGGATCCGCAGCTGTGAACCCCCAACTTGCTGTGCGGAGAGTTGTTGTCCTGAGAGCAGCAGCAGCACCACCACCACCACGATCGATACCACTGTCTTGAGTAACGCACGCACGCCACTGAGCATCTTCATCGCCTTGACTCGTTACATCTCTTGGCCCTTAACGGGTCGTATGCACTGCAATCCGATATCACGGCGCACGCGTCGACCGCGCAGCTGCACGAGGTCCACTGCCTTGTACGCTACATCGCGAGCACCCTGATAATCTGACCCAAATCCAACAACACTCAGAGTTCTTCCACCGCCACTAAGCACCCTACCACGCTCGTCACCGTTCGTGTTAGCGTGAAAAATGAGGCTATCCGGCACAAGGCCTGTCAGGTTGAGCCCCTCAATCACATCACCCTTACTGGGCTTTTCAGGATAGCCCTCGGATGCAATCACAACACACGTAGCTACGCGTGAGTCCCAGCGCAAGGTAGGACGAGCTGTCTGTATACCGGCCATCCATTCGAACAGATCTATCGGATCACTTACAAGCCGCGCCATGATCGATTGACATTCGGGGTCACCAAGCCGCGTGTTGTACTCCAACACTCGAATCCCTGTGGGTCGTAGGGCTGGCACCACCGGTACCATGAGACCTGCATACAAGAAACCGCTGAAGGGGGTACCACGGCGCTCCATCTCGCGCAGTATCGGCGCAGCGCACTGATCTTCGATCCAGGCAAGCTCTTCAGAATTGATCCTCGGCGAAGGACACACTGAACCCATCCCACCGGTGTTTGGACCCTGGTCATCATCGAAGATCCGTTTATAATCGTGGGCCGGAGCAAGCGCTATCAGCTCCTTGCCGTTGCACGCAAAGATACAACTTACCTCTACTCCCTGCAGAAACTCCTCAGCTACGACTCGATCGGCGCCGAGCGACCCGAACAGGGCATCGATCGCTGGCTGAAACTCAGCCGCGTCCTGAATCACGAACACCCCCTTCCCTGATGCTAACCCATCAGCCTTGAGGACGAGCGGCGCTCCAACCCGCTGGCAGTGCTGCTCAAGCTCGCTCCGAGAGGTGAACACGGAGTGTTTCGCCGTCGGAACACCTGCGGCGTTCATGACCTCCTTAGCGAACGATTTGGAAACTTCAAGCTGCGCCGCTGCGCGCGAGGGCCCGACGATCGAGCACCCCGCAGCCTGAAAGCGATCAACGATTCCAGCCTCCAGAGCTACCTCTGGCCCTACCACCGTGAGGGTGATATCGTGTGATTGGACGAAGTGCAGCAGCTCATCGGTAGCCGTCGGTGCAATACTCACTATCTGAGCGCAGGCTGCGATACCGACGTTACCCGGCGCACAGTACACCTTCTTTACTCGTGGCGAACGAGCGATACTCCAGCATAGCGCGTGCTCACGCGCACCACTACCAACGACTAATACATCCATATGCCCCGCCTGTTTAGTGTCTAAAATGCCTATCTGATGTGAAAAAGAGACTCACGCCGCAGGAATCCGCTGCCGCCTGGACCTCATTATCACGCCGCGAACCAGCCGGCGATGCGACCGCCTTTACTCCAGCCTGACTCAAGGTCTCAATCGAATCAGCGAACGGAAAGAATGCATCAGAGGCCGCCACTGCTCCGTCGAGAAGATGGCCGTGAAGCTTAGCCTTCTTAATCGCGAGCTCTACTGAGTCAACGCGACTCATCTGGCCAGCGCCTACCCCCACAAGCAACCCATCACGAACCAGCACGATCGCATTTGACTTAACATGCCCCACGATACGCCACGCGAGGTCGAGATCGGAAAGCTCATCGTCGGTCGGAGTCCGCACCGATGCTAGGGTAGCATGAGTTACCTGCGAGCGATTGATATCGGGTTGTTGCACCAAGATACCTCCGATCACCGAGCGCACCTCGTGACCCGAGAGAGCCGAACCATAGATCTGCAGAATACGAAGATTCTTGCTGGTGCGAAGCACTGCGAGAGCCTCTTCTGAAAAGGCGGGTGCAACAACGAGCTCAGCGAAATCCTCCCGAATCTCCTCGGCTGCACCGCGATCGACCTCCCGATTGCTCACCAGGATTCCACCGAAGTGGCTGCGCGGATCACACTGCTTAGCGCGCTGGATAGCGTCCAAGACAGAGCTCCCACTGGCTACCCCGCACGGATTGAGGTGCTTGAGGATCGCTACCACCGGTGACCCGGTCGGCAGATCCGAGAGCAGCCGCACGGCTGCATCGAGGTCGAGCATATTGTTGTATGAAAGCTCCTTACCACCGAGCTGTTTCCAGCGAGGGCCCGCGAGAAGCCCAACATCAGATGAAGCAACTGAGTACAGCGCTGCTTTTTGATGTGGGTTTTCACCGTAACGCAGATCCACCTGCTTCGTGAGTGCTACCTTACACTGTGCAGGGAAGGTGCTCTCCTCACTACCCTTGACCACTTTGGAGAAATACCCCGATATCGCTGCATCGTATTCCGATAGCTGCCCGAAGACCTTCGCTGCAAGGCCTCTCCGAAATTCGAGAGTAAAGGGATCTGCCCCTCCGCGAGATGCCTTAAGCTGCTCTATCACAGCAGGATAGTCAGATGGATCTATTAACGGAAGTACGAAGCGATGATTCTTCGCCGCTGCACGAATCATCGTAGGTCCACCGACATCAACGAGCTCGGTCATCTTCTCGGGATCACCGGCCCGATCACTTTCGAGATACCTGGTGAATGGGTAGAGGTTCACAACCACTACATCGATCGGTCCTATCTCAGCCTCCTCCATCTGCGCCAGATGGTGCGCGAGGTCGCGTCGCGCAAGGATGCCGCCGTGGATCTTGGGGTGTAGGGTCTTGACCCGACCATCGAGGAGCTCAGCCAGACCGGTGTACGACTCTACCGAAAGGAAGGGTATCTTGGCACCCTCAAGCGCCTTACCGGTACCAGAGGTCGCCAGTAAGGTGTATCCAGCCTCGTGCAGAGCAGCCGCCAGCGCACTTAACCCGGTTTGATCAGAAACACTTAGCAATGCGAGCTTCTTCATGCATCCTCCCATTTAGGAAATCGAGCATTATATAGCTCGACCAGCGCGAGGATTCCATAGAGCATTCTCCGAAAGTCCTTACCGAAAACGCCGCTTTGGGAGAACGCTCGTAATTTGATGGCTGACGCTGACGAATTACGTTGATGTCGGACGACACACGCTAGGCGGCGGCGTCTACCGTCCATCGTTTGACGGTGGCGTGGACGTTATACGAGCTTTGTATGCTGAGGCGTTTGCTCCAAAGGGGAACACCCTTGTGGGTCTTCGCGGAAACGAGTGGGCAATAATCGGTGTGATAATCATGTATGGGTCAAAACGAGGGCTTACGCGATCTCTATGTTCGTTATCACCCACTCGAAAGCGCGATGAACCCACCTTTTACGGAATGCATAAGGCTCTTTAGGGATACGCCAAAGTACGATATCGAGAAGTCTTAAAGAACGCCTGCTAGCTCCTTACCCTCTGTGCTCTGCCCACCAGCTACGCTGCACGGCACACAGCCTTACCAGGGTTACTGGCACAGAGTTGTGCACATCACTGTAGCACCCTGAAGATCTCTGTTTAACCGGCTGTGCTAGCCTCCTGCGTGGTTGTGGAAGTGCGCTCATCTGCCCCATCGCTACCACTGACGATCCGCTCAAGGTCGACGAGCGAGCCCCGTAAACCCTCAAGATTCTGCTCAAGCCGCTTACGCATAGCCGCACGCTTCTCTGGATTGGTCTCAGCGAGCGCCTTGGCGTATTCTAAGTCCTGTTTTACGGTCTCAAGCTGAAAAGTGAACAGCTGCCTCTGAATCTTAAGATCTTCAACGTGCTTATTGGTCTCCTGAAGCACGGTGTCCACAGTATCTCGAACATCATCCTGCAGCTCCCGCAAGAGTCGGGCACGACGCTCTTTGAGCTCCGCCAACTGCGCTTTTTTTTCCTCGTCATTAGGATGGTTCTGCTCGACATCATCGAGGGTTCGAATAAGCTCATAGGTTGATGCCTCAAAATCTGCCTTCTTTCGCTGAACACTCTCTGAAGATGCCCCGACTTCACCGGCTAGCTTGAGTGGATCCTGTGTCTCGAGCCGCTTCTGACGGGCGTACCACTGCTGCAGCTTGCGCGAAGCTGCCCCAATCTGCTCCTCTATGGAGGCCAGATTAGTCTGGATATCCTCCGCCCTCTTTTTAACCTGTGCCACGTCCTCTCGAGCAGTGGCTGTGGTCGGTTTATCGAGTGCGGCTATCTGGCTCTCGAGTTTGCGGATTGAGGTCTCAAAGGCATCTCGCACCAACTTGTCCTTCTCGGGGTTGTGATCTGAACTAGCAGCAGCACTCTCATCGTCATACTGGCTAGAACGAGCCTCACGCTGAGGTGAGCCCGTCAATTGCTCGGATACTCCCCTCAGGGGGCTATCCTTACCCTCTTCTCGACCCGAGAGCAGAGCTACCTGTGCCGATTGCTCGGGCTGCACGAACTTCTTGGCTAGACTCCCTACAACCATCCCTAGCACCAGCGCTGCTACCACCAACAACGGCACCGGCAACCTAGCTTTCGGTTTGTGATATCCTCCGCGCTTACGCTGGCGGCTAGCCTCTACCCGGTCGAGATCTGGGGGCTCCTGTACCTGCGGAGGTGCTATGAACTGCGTCGTTGCAGCCGTAGCGGTCTCCGCCTGAGAAATCCCTGCGCCTGAATCCTCCTCGGTAGCGTGTGTGGGCTCTCCAGCCGACTTGATGCCCTCGATATCTCCACGTAACGCCTGCTCACGCGCGGGCACTTCCTTAGCTCCCTGCGCAACTACATCCCGCGCATGTCGATATTGTGCCGAGCGCCTTTTACTGGATGTGTCCCCCACCGCCACGATTACCACCGTGATATTGTCAGTACCACCGCGCTGATTGGCTAGGTTAATCAGTATCTGACTTGCGTCATCCAACGGATTCTGCTGCACGACATCCACGATCTCATTGGGCTCAACGAAGTTGTACAGACCGTCCGAGCAGAGCAGATAGATATCTCCATGTTGTGTCTGCTCCAACCGAATCACCTCAGATTGGATCTCCTCGAGTGGCCCGAGCGACCGAGTTAACATGTGCGCCACGGGATGGTGTTCGGCCTGCTCCGGAGTGATAGCGCCTGAGCACACCAACTCTCGAACAAGGGTGTGGTCTTCAGAGAGTTGAATAATCGAACCGGCGCGCACACGATATGCCCGCGAGTCACCGACATTCACACAGTACGCAGTATCCGCAGAGAACAGCAGCCCGACTAAGGTCGTGCCCATCCCCGCTAACGCCGGGTCAGCTCCTCCCTTCTCAAAGATCCGGTGATTGACGGTATTCAGGATTGAAGCGATCAACTCCTCCGAGGGAAGGCTCTCCTGCTCCTTAACGAGCTCCTCTAAGCTAGACACAGCCGTGCGGGAAGCAACCGCTCCGCCTCGCACTCCACCCATCCCATCGGCTACGAAGTAGGCGTGGAACGCCTCCTTCTTGATGATCCCGAAAGCATCCTGGTTTTGATCGCGCCGCATGCCAACATCCGTTCCTGCCGCGCAGCGCAGCGAACCAAGGTCAAGCAGGTGTTGTTCTTCCGTTGAGGGGGTCGTCATGATTCAAAGAGGGAGTACTCCTGTTCCTAGCCCTGTATCAGCCCAAGGCCTCTATGTGCTTCTACCATCGGCAGATCACCACACCAACTATTCAAAATGTTTACGTAATCCCAGTAGGCTGGCGCGCAGCATCGTTGAGCAAAACCTTCCAACAACACCTGTAACCATAAAAAGACAAGTTATATCAAGCGATTGGATTGGTCACCGAAACCTCTACGGCATTTCTTGCGGAAGATAGGCCGAGAGTGACCCAGACACTGGCGTATTTTATTTTATAACGCTAGTTTGACCCTACCCGAGAGTGCACTACCCCCCCTGTGGCCATGACAAGCATCTTCTTTGACCTTGAAACTACCGATCGCTCCCCAATCGGACAGATCCTAAACGCTCATTTCATCGTCGTTGATCAGGGCTGGAAACAGATCGACGAACTCTCACTCGACATCCGCATATCCCCGCTGCAACTCCCCTCGCCGGGGGCGATCCTCGTCAACCGTACCGCCGTACTCGACCATCAGGCCGGACCGGCTGTAGCGGAACCCGAAGCGATGCGTACCATCGCGGCCTTCATCGCGAAGACGATCCACACTAGCAAGTCCCCTGTTCAGCTGATCGGCTACAACTCTGGACGCTTCGACGTGATGCAGCTTCGGACTTCGATGATCCGAAACGGCGTAAACCCCTTCTTCTACGGCAAGTTGATTAACCGAGATCTGCTCCACACGGTGCGCTTTCTCAGTATCACCGATTCTTCATTCCCGCGCGAACCGAAGCCAGGCAGTGAGGGCGACGAGAGACAGCGGCTATCCCTCAAACTCGAAACTATTACACGCAGCTTCGGCTTGCTTACTGGCGAACAGAGTCATCACTCTCAGGCAGACACATTGCTTACCCTCAAGCTTGCCCAACTCCTCTCCGAACGATTCGCGACGGACGTGCGCCGCACTAGTGGCTACGACGCCGCGACACTCCACTCGATAGGTAGCTCATCGTCGGTAGTAACAGCGCTCTTTCCCAACTATGACCTCTCCTCATCAGCTCGAGCACAGCGCACACCGTATACCTTTCTGTGCGGTGATGCGCGAAGTGGTCTATGGGTTAATCTTGAGCAGTATAGTGAAGGTGCGGGTCGTGAAGCCGTGCGATATCTGAACAACACCTCTGGATTCTTGCATATCGAGCGTGACCCAGAGATTGCGCAGAGCTTCGAGAGTGCCGCGAAAGCGGCTCGTGCTGACTTCCGAGATCTCAGACCAGATACTTTCTTTGAACCGAGCAGTTGCGATATCGAGGCCGACATCTACAGGCTTTTCAATCACGATGCGATCGATGCCCTTACTCGAGCGATTAAATACGACGATCCCAGCATCGTTGCCCCTGCTCACCTACACGATGCGCATCAACTCTTTGTACGCTACCAACTAGCTTGTGCGGATTGGGAGCACGCCACCGAGGAACAGGAGCGCCTACTTCACGACTACGCTCTGTACCGTTATGGCGGACGGTGCAACATCAGCAAGAGCTTCCGCGGTGAGCTTTACCCCGAGATCGCCCACGAAGCCGCTCACCCCACACTACGAGAACAGCTACAAGAGATCGACAACCTACTCGAGAGCGCTTCTGGAAGGGATAGAGAGCTCCTCTCTCAACTGAAGGAATTTCATCTCAGCTCAGCCATCATGCGTGTAGCAGGCCAGGAGCTCATGGCTCTTCAGAGAGCCATGCCGATCAAGGTTCACGATGAAACCACTGCGCTCGCCTCTGAGCATGATCGGAAACGCCCTCGTGGTGGGCTCGTACCGTAAACAAAAAGGCGCTTCGGGAAATCAAGTGGGTAGTGTCGCCCAACCCCCAGGCGGATTATGCAAACAAGAAGGGGAAAAATACAAAGAGAGCGGGAGCACAGCGAGGGTGAGTGGCATAAGAAAATGGGTATGATACCCCCTCGTTAACCTCTCTGTCCTCTTTGTTCACTTAGATGCTTGAGCCAGCCCTTACTCCCCCCTTAAAGCCCCAAACACCAGGCTCTTTGTGAAATACACCGCATGTCACCCACTCGAAAGTCGGAAGCGCCAACAAAAAATGGTCTTCGCGGAATCGAGTGGGTAGAGTGGTCCGACCCCTGGACGGACCATGCAAACAAGAAGGGGAGAAATAAATACAAAGAGAGCGGGAGCACAGCGAGGGTGAGGGCCATAGGATTTTGTCTACTACTTGACCTGCCGAATAAACGGCGGCGCCGATAGGTAGCGCTCGCTCTGCAACTGCTCGACCAGTCGGTCAGCATGTACCCTGTTTTGCTCCGGCCCGACGAGAACTCTGAAGTACTCCTCTCCCCGCACGTTCGCCACCTCGACTACTACTGGAAAACCCGACCGTTTTAACTTGCGCGCAACGGACTCAGCATCCGACAGGTTTTTAGGAGCCGCTACCTGGGCAAAATATCCCTGAGGAACTATCCGCTTTACGAAATTGGAGTCCGTTTTCGGCTGCGGAGCGGCCTCACCAGGATCTGGCAACACCGGCACAACGGGCTTCGGAAGGTCTGCCACTTTTTCCTTGGCGGCTACTTGCTTCGCTTCGGAACTGGTCTCACCCTTCTGTTCAGCTCTCTTGGGCTCTACTTTAGCCCCAGCTTTGGCGTCCGATGCGACCTCTACCTTGGGCGACTCAACTTTTGGCAGCTCTACCTTCGCTGGCTGTGAGTCCTGTTTAAGCTCACCTGGAGCGCTCTTACGGGCATCCGAGCGGGCCCTCTCCAAGCGCTCCTCAAGGATAGCACCTAGCGTCTTGTCGGAGCTTTCGGGCGCACCGTCTACTTTGGCTCCCAGGAAGCGCACCGTCGATCCACTCGCGTCACCATCCGAAGTGGCATCGCCCTGCTGACCGGAGCTGCTGGCCTCGAAGTCAAAGAGGTCAACTTCGGGATTGGAATCTCCCGAGCCTACTGCAGGCGGAGAGGCTGGCTGATCATCGTTACGACCCACCTCACCGGCCTTAATCTCTTTGGTTATCCTGACAGCTGCCGGCTCTGGCTCTGCATCCTTCTTTCCCTTGGCTTCCACGGGGGCCTTTGGAGCTTCATCCATCAACGCTGGGGCGTTGAGTTTATCGTATATTGCTGAGACGTTTTGAGCTGAACGCTCGGGCAGCTCCGCCCTGATAGCAAGCTTGGCAACCTCAACACCTGACGCCGAACGGGCACTCTCAAACCCGACCGACTGACCTGAGAAGAAACCCACGAAGTACGCACCTACCGATGCGCCGATCGCCAGACCGAGCCAGATCACGACCTGCGGCGCCCCGAGGCGCACCTCCCAGCCCTTACTCGACCCGCGCCCATTCGGCATAGACCCTCTCCTTCTCTCGTCCGACGACTTTACGCGGTACCCCCCATCTCTCCGAGCAGAATCCTCCGCACCACGAGATTGCACATCTCGGTTTTCCGCCAAAGCGCCCCAGGTCATCCTTGCCATCGCTCCTCCGTCGCCACAACCGATAGTATACTTGAAAGACCGAACTCCACACTAGCGACAATCTGCTGAAGCTCCCCCTGCACTCCCCCGGAGGCTATCGCTGCGCGCGTAGTCGGGGAGTTGAGTAAGGCATGCCCCTGAACAGAGAGATCCTGAAGCACCTGAGACCAGGCCGGAATCTCCCCCTCGCGTATCGCTCGAACGCTCCAAACCGGGAAAAAAAGCGCCCTGAGCGCAAGAGCACGCCACTCTGGCGGCGCGTTACGAAGGGCGGGCGGGCATTCAGCGCGGCGAATCGGACCAACGAGCCTTTCAAATCGCTCCACCAGCACCTGCACATTCCACAACGGCGAAGCCCCCTCGTCGTACAGAGCAACAGCTGGATCGAAATCACCGGAGGCGATGGGCGATGCCGCATGAAAGATCCACCGCAGCCACAGAGCTGGGGTATCGAGACGGTCGACCACCCGCTGCAGATTACGTGCCGTAAGCAGCTCTGAGAGGGCCCGCTCTCGTGAGAGCAGCCAGCCGTCATTGGGCATACGGACCACGATACGTCCCTGCTGCCGAGCACTATTCAACATCCCGAGTGCACTCGCCGAGAGTCGGTCGAAATAGTGGTGAGCAGTCCACACGGTACACGGCTGCCCTGCTATCCCCCTTTGAAAGGGTGACACCACCTCACGTCTCACCTCTGCTTCGTTAACAAGCACGCGCGCTACAGCGCGTTGTACCAAGGAAACGATACCGCCGTACCCGTCTACGCGTTCGGACTCCTGCGGCTCAAAGCCGAGCCACACCTGCCCCTCATAGGCGGCCGTCACTATCGCCTGGAGCGCAGCACACGCGATAACCCTCAGGCGTGCGTACACAGGGGTAGTAACATCGGGCACAAGCCCCACAATCTCTCGCTCGCAACCGCGCCGAGACTCGCTATCCTCTCCGACGAGCGCTGCCGACTGCGCCTCCTGGTCGATCATGCTATCCGGAATCCTCGTTACAACGAGGTAGCCCGCATCAACTCGCCACTCACCACCACTGACCGTAGCAAGATCTCCCAGCAGCCTCTCTGCTACCACCACCGCACTACTTCGGATAGCTCGTGCTATCTCAATCGCGGCACTCGAGCTCAACTCACCCTTACCGAGGTCGAGCATCGGCAGGAATCTCGCCCCTGGTGAGAGCGGTATGCCAGGGTAGTGTTTTGAAACTGCTGATTCTAGGGCTGACATTAAGAGGCTCATACTACGCTCCTCCAACTGCGGCTTCGATAGCCTCGCGCAATGAACGTAAACCGTGTACACCGTAGGCCGCTAGGCAGGTGGCGAGATCGGAGCGTTCGTTGCAGTCGTGAGCAGCCGCCTCGTGCGCCTGCGTCAACAGGCTCTTGGCCTCCTGAACCGCTTTGACGATCACAGCGCGGCGATCTTCGGCGAGCACGGCCACTACGAGTCGCTTAGCAGCATCAACGAACACCTCTGTACCAACGGAACTTCGAAACTCCCCGATACGCTCAAAGCCCTGCGTGAGGCGCGAAAGCGAGCACTCTGATACAAGCTCAAGCTCCGAGAAGAGTCCACGGCGCACAAAAGCCCCGATCGTCTCCTGCGGCGAGCCCTCGTCGAAGCAGGCCAACAACTCGTTCCACACGCGCCGCGGAGAAATAGTAGTCAGCACACCACTCTGCACCGCTCTTTGAAACGCCTCCTCGGTCTCTGGAGCAAGTTCGAAGGAGAGCCTCACGCAGTAGCGCACTGCGCGAAACAGTCGCGTCGGATCATCGATAAAGCTTAAAGGGTGCAGTGTGCGCACACTGCGAGACATGAGGTCGCTGTATCCACCACACGGATCAACGAGCTGCAGCACTGCCTGCTCCGTCGTCAACGCACACTGCAGGTACTCAGCGTAGGCCGCCAGCGGAAGCGCCATCGCATTAATCGAAAAATCCCGCCTCCAGAGATCGCGCTCGATTGAGGCCGGGGCAACCGTCGGCAGGGCCCCAGGGCGCTCATAGACCTCGGTGCGAGCTGTAGCGATATCGACCTCATCCAGGAGCGGAAGCTGCCCCGGCAACTGAATGAAAGGGCCCGAGAGCTTTGCCGTGAGGAATGGCTGATGCACCTTCATGCTGCCCCCGAGGACCTGACTAAGGGCATGCGCAAAGCTCGGGCCGTTACCCTCGACCACGAGGTCAAGGTCATGGTCCCCTACCACGCGTTTCATGAGCAGGTCGCGTACGACCCCTCCCACCACGAAGACCCGCTCGGAGCTCCCCTGAGCCACAGAGAGAGCACCGTGAACTGCCGCATCGAGGGGCACCAAGCCTGTATTCTGGTTCGTCGTTGGAGCCTCGACCTTCTTCACCAAAGCCTTCCTTGGGTTATCTCGGACCGATTACTGGAGTCACGCGATCTCGTCGTCGCCCATGATCTCGTCGTTGAAGATCGGAAGCCCCACCGACTGCTGATCGCGATATTTACCCCGGTCATCATAACGCTCTGAGCTAGGAGTTTTAAGCTCAAAGAGCACCACACGCGCGATCTTCATCCGTGGATACAGCAGTATCGGATTCGGTCCGTGGTTTGCGAGTTCGAGTGTGACCGGCCTGTCGCTATGACCCGGGTACACCATCATCGCCGTCTGCACGATCGTAAGCCCTACCCGTGCTAACGTGCTACGGCCCTCAATCATGAACCCCAAGGACGACCCAACCGTTACATTCTGAAAGGTATGCCCGAGGAGGAATTCTCCCGGCTGCAGGGAGTAGGGCTTTTCCATGGAGATGATAACGGAGTCATAGGGGGGTGGAGCGGGCTGGGTCACGTCGACCACGTAGCCGGACCGTGGGATCAGTAGCTCAGCTCCGAGGTGCATCGTTATCCCCGAGGATCTGAGCCACTTGTCATTAAACGGAGATATCTTTAAATCCCCCTTGGCTATGACAGCCTTAATATCCTCATTCGACAACATCATAGAACACCCCTTTTGGACCTACTGCCCCCCCTCTTGTAGCACAGTATGCTTGTCGAGGAACCATGCCAAGGCCAGCAGCTTGTTGACTTGCGGCCCGAGCCCTTAGAGGTATAAACTCCCCCCGGTTGCCTTTAGGAGAGTTAAGGAGAAGCTATGGGAAGCGATCATGCAGCAGCAAGTGCGGCGGAGGCTCGGGGTGCAGTGCGCTGGTTACTAGCAGCCGGTGGATTGGCAGTCCTGTTCAGCTGTATCCTTTTTTGGGCAGACGACACCGTCATGGGTGGCGCCCGAGACCGGGATATCGAGCACAATAAGCAATTGCTGCAAGTACGCTCGGCACAATCGTCCCTCGCCTCATCAGTGAATGACCCGCGACAGCTACTACCCCTCACGATCGAGAGCGACAAAGGGGAGACCAATGACCACTCCGGGCACGCCAGCCCCAGCGGCCATTAGACACGCAAGACCGTTACCGAGCCGTGGAACCCTTTGCAACGTGGATTGAACGCCTTAAGGCGTTAGCAGTTGAGCTATTCTGGCGACTCGGTGAGGGCTGGATTCCCAAGGCACCTGAACCTATTATCTCTCCAACCGACCTAACCGTAGAAGCTCACAAAACCGTGGCAGCCCTGCGCGTCCTCCTGAGACGTTTTCCCTTGTGGACACAGGGGCACCGCCGCGTGGCTGAGATGAGCTTAGCACTCGACGACGTGGCTTCAACGTACGCATCCGCTCAATGCCTGATGGCATTATCTCGTGAAGAAAGTCCCCTGCGGGGCACCGCCCATCTCCTGTTGGGTCAATCGTTCTTGCGCCGAGGGGACTGGCGTTCCAGTCTGTTACACCTCGAACGCGCTTCGCAGCTACTGCCGAATCTGCCCAGAGTTACCGAGGAGCGCGCTGCAGCCTACATGGCAGGGAAACACTACTCTGAAGCGCTCTCTCTCCTGGAAACCATCGCCGGTCATCGCATGACCTCTGAAGGGAAAGCTGCTCTGGAATTCCTACGCTCCAATCGATCGAACGGCGACCTTAATCCTGCCTCTACACCGACTGGTATACCTCCGAGCTGCTCTAGCTAGCTCTACGGTAAAGGGCAAAACTCCTCTCCTCTGTGAGAGCGGGTCTTAGGTTGCTTCCCTAGCCTCCGCGTCTCGTGTTGCAGGTACAGAGATAGACCACCCGACCATTAACCGTTTGCTGGCTGACAGTCGGGCCCCAGACATCCCCACAGCGGTCCTCGAGGACCTGCCCGGTAATCGTGTCCGCCACACACCACTCCGAACCATAATTACGGGTTGGCACAGGTGTCGGCGTCTGCGGGTTCTCGGGCGGCACGCTTGAGGTGTTTGTGGGCCCAGGAGTGGCATCGAGACAGATGTTCGTACACAACCGTCCAGCGGGCAAACTACCAGACGATTGCGCAAAGGCGAAGTATGCTGTTGGTACAACACCAAACACAAAGAGCACTAGTGTAATCTTTAACGCCCTCATAGAGAGTCCTAACGGGGACCTGCTGTCATTCATTAGCCTTACTCACCCGTTGCAAGCGTCCGTCCATCACATGTGATACTACTATGCTAACGTATTTTAGCCAGCCCGGTCATCAAAAACCCACTGCGAGACGGTATCTCAAGCACCCTCCCCTGCTACGTCCAGAGTGAAACTAGCAACAAACCGCAGGCAGACCACAAGGACCTAGCAAACCCCACCTGCTAGATCCTCTGCATAGAACACTACCGTGCAGCCATCACCGTGCCTGCCGAACCTGCCAACTCCAGCACAAGTTGGGGATATACCCCTAAGAGCACCACCGATACCGCGCACACAGCAAGCGCAGCCCGCATCGAGAATGGAATCCGCAGGGGCTCCGAGGACCCATTTGTTTGAAACAGCACCATCGCTGGTACACGCAGATAGTACGCACACGAAAGCGCTGAATTAAGCGCTGCAATGATCGCCAAGCCGTAAAACTCCTGCGAAAGTGTGACGGCGAAAAGGTACACCTTACCGACAAGACCGGCCAACCCCGGCGGCAGACCCGCCAAGGCGAGGAAAATTAAAGTCACACAGGTTGCTAGGAATGGGCTTCGTTTTCCCAGCCCTTTAAGGTCACTTAACTGGTCAGTATTGGGACCTATGGCCAACAACACCAGAAAGGCCCCGATCGTCATCGCAGTGTATGCAACAAGATAATAGATCGTTGCAGCAACGGCATCAGGGCTGCCATCAAACACAACCAGCCCCATCAGCATATAGCCCGCTTGAGCAACACTGGAGTAGGCCAACATGCGCTTGACGCTCTGCTGCTGAAGCGCTGCGAAGTTGCCAACGGTCATCGCAAGGGTTGCAAACAGCCACAACCCCCCGGTCGACCACGCCGTAGCTATGACGAAGGATTCGATCGACACTCGAACGAGCGCACCGATTGCAGCGATCTTTATCACTGCACTCATAAAGCTCGTCACCGACGTCGGAGCACCCTGGTAGACATCAGGAACCCAGAAATGAAAGGGAGCCAAGCCGAGTTTAAAAGCCATCCCGATTACCATCATTAAGAACGACAACATTAGGAGTGGTGAGCTTGACACAACGACCCGCGACTCAGGCTCAATCAGGAGCGTTCCGGTCGCTCCGTACCACAACGCTATACCGTAGAGAAAAAACGCCGAGCTAAAGGATCCCATCAGGAAATACTTAAGCGCTGACTCACTCGAAGACCTCCTGTTGATACGGGCACCGCACAAGCAATAGAGAGCAAGCGAGGCCACCTCAAGCCCGATGAACAGGGTCAGAAAATCCGAGGCGAGGATCATCAAGAGCGCGCCACAGAGCGACGTGAGGGTAAGAAAATAATACTCACTCGTCATCTCGATCTCCTCACCGTGAAGGGACGAAGCACACCCCACGATGCTGACGAGAGCCCCAGCACACGTAACTATCGCAAGGAGCCGCGAGAAGGAATTCACCACTAGACCGTGCTCTATCGTTGAAGCGCTATCCCCCAACCCCATAAAGAGATAAAGCGCCACACCCACGAGCAGGCAGGCGAAGAGACCCGTTACCTTGGTGCGCTCTAAGAACTTTCCACCAAGTAGGTAGCCTAGACTACCGAGCGATATCGTAAGGACCGGAGCAAACGGCATCAATGCATTCATAGTGACCTGTCCTGCGAAGGCTCTACCTCAGTTGACACCCTCAGCCCAGCCGGGATCGCCAAGCCTTGAGGTGTATCATCGAGCTCCTCACTATCGTCCGACGTCGAGGCACCAGCTCGCGCTGACACCTCCTGCCCACCCGACTGAAGTTGGATACTCACCGAGTTCTCAATTAACGTTAAAAGTCGCTGTGGGAACAACCCCAGCGCAAAAATAGAGAGCGCCAAGGCCGTAGCGACGAGCACATCGCTCCCGCCGAGATCTCCCCTACTCCCAGACTCCGAGCTCGGGCGTGCCTCACCAAACATAGTCTTTAGGTAGGCAGTAAGGGTGTACACTGCCCCTAGAACTACACCGAGCATCGCAACCAAGGTCCACTCAGGAAATGCCGCCCAGCTCCCTAAGATAATGAGGAACTCACCAACAAAACTGCTCGTAAGAGGCAACGCAACCGAGGCGATACTAAACACCATCAGAAAGAACGCGACCCACGGCAGCCTACTCGCAAGCCCACCGAGGCTATCAAAATCACCAGCGCCCTCCCGATCAATAACTGCACCGAAGGTTAAAAACAGCGCCGCCGTAACCAGGCCGTGGCTCACAGCCTGAAACACCGCACCCGTCATCGCTAACTCAGAGCTCGAAGCGAGCCCCAGCACGCAAAATCCAAGATGCGATATCGAGGAAAACGCCAGAAGCGACCTGATATCCCGCTGCGCCATCGCAACTAGCGCGCCGTATACGATGCTCACTGCTCCGACAACTGCCAAAGCAGGAGCCGCCTCCTGCATAAAGCTTGGGAAAAGGGGCCACATGAAACGAAGTATCCCGTATATCCCGACCTTACCAAGGAGCGCCGCCGTAAATGCTGCTATGCCGTGTGGCGCCTCGCGGTAGGTATCCGGAACCCACGAGTGGAGCGGCACCATCGGGATCTTGACCGCAAACGCCACCAGGAAAGCGAGCCCAAGCCACCACTCCTCTTGTTGGGTCAAAAGATGGAGCGACGAGAGGGTTGTTACCTCAAACGCGAAGTTATTCGCCCCAGACCCGAGTAACGCCTGCCCCGCCCACCCCATGTAGACGATCGCAAGCAGCATCAGTACCGAGCCGACCACGGTATACAGCAGAAACTTAAGAGCAGCCACGAAACGCCGCGCCCCACCCCACAGGGCGATACCCGCAACCACAGGCAGGAGCATCAACTCATAGAACACGTAAAAAAGAACGAGGTCAGTCGCCAAAAAGGACCCCATCACCGCCGCTTCACCTGCGAGCACAAGGGCATACCACGCCCTCTCAGCGCCCCGCGGTCGTCCCGACCACGCTATCACAACCAGTGATATAAAAGCGGTAAGGAGGGTAAAAACACCCGAGAGACCATCGAGCTTAAGATGGTAGGTGATACCGAACGACGGTATCCAGCTACGGGCCTCCTCGATCGATAGTGTTGCATTCGGTTCGAGCCCTGCGCTCTGAACCAGCGCCAGGTTTAACCCCAACACCAACGCTGCCACCACAACAGCCCACCAGCGACACGCCTCAACACCACGCCCCTTAGCGAACCACGGCGCAAGACACACCAGCGCCCCTACTCCAGGGATAGCTATCAGCAGGCTAAGCGCATACACATTAAGATCCATCCCTACCTCACCTGGACGAAGATAACGAACAACACACTCACAGCCACTAACATCGCCAAGAGATACGTAGCGACCTGACCCGAGGTCATACGACGGGAGAGCTCACCTACAGCCCTACTCACAACACCGATACCACTCCCACTTCCCTCGAGGATCCCTCGATCCAGTGAGCGATACGCTACCTGCGAGAGACCATCGATCGGACGCACAACCGCACTATCGAGCACCTCATCAACGAAGTAACGACCGGCGAAGAGCTTCTCCAGCGGCCAACCCACCTTACGGAGGAGATCCTTCACACCCGTCATGTAGAGAAACAACACCAACGCCGCCCCCGCACCGAGCATTCCCGGAAGCGAGCCCAGCAGATGCCCTACAACACCTTGGCTCTCATGCTCATGCCCGGAGAGCGCTGGCAGCGGCCCTTGAAGATACTCGACCAAGGAACCATCGAGGTAGGCGCCACCCACAATTGAAAGCACTGCCAAGACGAGTACCGGCAGGGTCATAATCGCAGGAGCCTCGTGCGGGCGCCCCTCACCTCGATAGCTTCCGAGGAAGGTCAAGATGAAGGAACGCGCCATATACAACGCCGTACACACCGCCACTGCAGTAGCAAGCACACCGATTAGCGACACATACTCAAAGAGGAACGGATTATGGGATCCAGAGATCGCAGCCAGGATACCGTGCTTCGAAAAGTATCCCGCAAAGGGCCAAATACCGGCGATAGCAAGGGTAGCCACACCGTAAGCCGCACACGTCAGGGGCATCATCCGCCACAAGCCGCCCATACGACGCATATCCTGCTCATGGTGACACCCGTGAATAACCGAACCTGCACTCAAGAAGAGACACGCCTTAAAGAACGCGTGTGTCACGACGTGGAAGATAGCAACCCCGTAGGCCCCGACTCCAACAGCTAGAAACATAAACCCAAGCTGGCTCACCGTGGAGTACGCGAGCACCTTCTTGATATCGTTCTGAGCGAGCGCTGTAGTCGCTGCCACTATCGCCGTCGCAAGCGCAACCCACAGCACGATTGCAGGCACCAACGGGTCGAGCTCGACCACGCCACTCATTCGGCCCATCAGGTACACCCCCGCCGTAACCATCGTCGCGGCATGGATCAGCGCCGAAACCGGTGTTGGACCCGCCATAGCATCAGGCAACCAGGTAAAGAGCGGGATCTGCGCCGACTTCCCCGTTGCTGCAAAGAACAGCGCCAGACCAGCCAAGAAACCGAGGTCAGCCGGAAGCCTTTCAAGCACCTCAGCCTTTCTTAACTCAACGATGTCTAACGTTCCACACGCCGTGTACAACACCGCCATCGCAACCAAGAAACCCAGGTCGCCGATACGATTCATGACGAACGCCTTGCGCCCCGCGCGCGCGAACTCGGTGTTGGTAAACCAGAACCCGATCAGGAGATACGAGCACAATCCGACACCCTCCCAGCCGATAAAGATCACCGGGAGCGATCTCCCGAGCACCAACACCAACATTGAAAAGATAAAAAGATTAAGATACGCAAAGAAGCGCACCCGCCCCGGGTCATCTGCCATGTAGCCGACCGAGTACAGATGGATGAGAAGCCCGACCCCCGTAACTACCAAACACATCACCGCCGAGAGCTTATCGAAGAGCAAGTCAAGGGGAAGAGCAAACTGCCCCGCAGAGATCCAGGAGCTAAGTGTTGCGCTGAACTCCCCGGTAACCGAAAGGGCCTGAAAGAGGGCTACCGTAACAGCCAGAGACACCGCCACGGCCAGCGACGCAATAGCCCCAGCCAGGCGTGGCGCCTGACGACCTATCACAAACGATGCCAGGGCACCTACCAGGGGCGCTACAACGATCACACTGAGCCGACTATCTCCCGTTACCATGCTGCCCTATCCCTTACCATTTGAGCTCAGCTGCATCAGAGGTTTCTACCGATGCGACACTACGAAACACCGCCAATATGATCGCCAAACCAACTGCAGCCTCCGCCGCTGCTATCACCATCACGAAGAAAACAGCGATCTGCCCATCGAGGTTACCGTTCAATTTGCTAAAGGTGACAAAGCTTAAGTTAACGGCGTTGAGCATCATCTCGATGCACATAAAAACCACGATCGCATTCCTACGAATACACACCCCAATAGCTCCGATCACGAAGAGCAGGAGCGACAGACCCAAGTATCCTACCATCGAAGCCATTACACCTCCTTTGCCCCCTGGTAACCATCACGCGGCGCTAACGTAGCACTTTTACGTTTAGCCAACATAACCGCCCCAACGATCCCGATCAAAAGCACCAGTGAAGAAAGCTCAAATTGCACCAGATACCGTCCAAAGAGCTGTTCGCCGATCGAGGCTACATCGCCAACGGTTCGAGCTGCGTTCTCGCGCAAGTTTATGGCCGACATACCTTCAAAATGCCGAAAAATCGGCTGAACTGCCGTCATCAGTATGAGAACCCCAGCTCCGAGAGCGATAGTCGCCCTGACCACACCGAGCTTCGGGCCCCCTTCAACTTTAAGATTCAGCAGCATTAAGACAAACAGCACCAACACCATGATCGCGCCCGCGTACACCACGATCTGCGATACCGCCAGAAAGTGCGCATCCAAGAGCGCATACAACCCAGCCATCGTCATAAGATTAGCCACTAACGAAAACGCACTGTAGAGCGGGTTACGAAACCCTATCACCCCTATCCCGGAGGCCACAGCACACAGAGCGAGAACGAAACCCATGAAGGTCATAGAGCCACCTTGACTACGGCAGTGCCGATCAGATTTATCAAACTAAGAGGCAACAACATCTTCCACCCCAGGTTCATAAGGTGGTCGTACCGAAAACGGGGCAAGGTCCAGCGAATCACTATCTGCAGCACACAGAAGAACACCACCTTGACCATCAACACCACGTGTCCGAGCACAGCAGCCCACCACACCCCTTCCGGCAAGGTGACCCACGGGATGTGCCACCCACCGAAAAAGAGCAACGCAAGTAACATGGCAAAGAGCCCGATCTCAGCGAATTCGCCCAACCAGAAGAGCAGGAACTTCATTCCTGAGTACTCGGTAAAATACCCAGCGGCCAGCTCCGACTCAGCTTCCGGAAGATCAAACGGTCCACGTTTCGTTTCTGCCATCCCCGCAAGCAGCAGGATTACAAACCCTACCGGCTGCATCACGATCCCCCACTGAGGCACGAAGCCCCACAGGAGCTCCCCCTGCCTCTCAACAATTGTGTAGATATCGAGCGACCCGAAGACGACGATCAGCGCCACGAACACCAACCCCATCGGAAGTTCATAGGAGATCATCTGCGCTGCGGCCCGAAGTGATCCCAGGAGCGAAAACTTATTGTTCCCAGTCCACCCCGCGATAGCTACCCCGTACACAGCTACCGAGCCCATAGCGAGCACAAAGAGTAATCCCGCATCGATCCGCGCGACCTGCGCCTGGATATGGTAGCCAAAAAGGGTAAAGTCCGGCGCAAACGGAAGCACCGCGAAGGCCAGCAGGATCGGCAAAACAGCGATAATCGGAGCCACAGCGTGTAGGAACTTCGATGTTCCCTCAGGGGTAAAATCCTCCTTGGCCAACCCCTTGAGCGAATCACACACCAAGGTGTTTATCACTCCCAACCACCCCATCATGCGCACCAAGGGCAGCGCTGGCTTAAGGAACCACTTATCAGACTCAATGAAAGCCCCTGCTCGATTCGCACCGACACGATCCTGGATCAGAGCCGACCCCTTGCGCTCAAGCCACGTACAGAGCGACGCCAGCACCAACGCCAGGTTCATCACCACGAAGACCTTAATCAGCAGCACGAAGAGTTCAAACATATCGATTACAACGCTGAGTGCGCTCCTTGAGTCTCTGATGTAGTTGTGCCCGCCCCTACCGTGTGCGGCGCCGCCGGGAGCTGCACACCTCCGTTCTTAATCGACGCTATCGAGAGACCGAGCGAAGCGATAACTGGTTCTACTGAGAGATACCATCGCGTAAGGTCCCGATCGCTCATCTGCTGCGGTGCACTCGGGAGCATCTTAAAGCCACACGCCTCTCCGAGTAGCGCAAGGAAGCGCCACTCGGGCATGGTCCCATCCGGGAATTCAACGGCCTGTTGCGTGTACTGCATACGATGAGCGCGATTGATCAGCAGCCCTGATTTCTCAAGGATGCTTCGACCAGGAACAACGTACGAGAGCCTCTGAGAGAGGGGCGTATCACCCTCTGTCAAAACACCAACCGATACCCGCGCGGCAGCTAGCCCCTCAATCAGCGCATCATCGAGATCTGCGGGCGCTATCGCTCTCTCACCCAGTATCAACACGTGCTCGATCTCCTTGCGACGGATCTTCCCGAGCACCTCGTCGTACTCTCGCTCTGGATCCTCCCCGACGAGACCGGTCACCTGAGCGGCGCGAAAATTAGCTGCCCTATCAGGACTCATGAGCACCTGCTCAACCGGGGTAAGTGACCTCCCGCGGTACGCTACAACCGCCCTTCCGAGCGACGACGCGCGCAGAAAGATCTGCTTGAGCAGATAGTATTCCTCGGTCAAGAGCTCAGGCGCCATCAAGACGGTAAGGGTACGCATCGCCCCTTTGAGCGCCTGGACAACCTCTGCCACCGTCACCGCCTTGTGCCCCTGCCCTCCAGCGAGATTAGCGTAACAGCCACTAATGCGCTGCTCAGACAGAAACCTCCCAAAACCGTAGCGCCCCTCGTCACACAACCACTCCTTGTTAACGTGGTCGTTTCGCCGCGCCTTGACCTGAACCACCGCATTGTCTCGCTGAGCAACCTTGACGTTACACCCCGTTGAGCAGCCGGGGCAGATCGCATCGCTCTGTTTGGTGAACCAGATACGGGTATTAAAGCGCCACGTGCGATGCGTGAGCGCTCCGACCGGACAGAGATCGACTACTGAGCCAGAGAGCGGATTGTTGAGCTCCTTACCGGGGCTTACGGCGATAACCGATTGGTCACCGCGGTTGAGCATTCCAAGCTCTGAGGTCTTAGTGACCTCGTCACAAAAACGTATACAGCGCGTGCACATGATGCACCGCTCACCGTCCAGCATGACGGTTGGACCGAGCGGTACAGCTTTGACCTTCTGTACCTTCTCTTCGAGAAAGCGACTCGGCCGCGCGTTGTATTCAAAGTGGTAATCCTGAAGTTTACAGTGACCCGCTTGGTCGCATACGGTGCAATCGAGCGGGTGATTAATGAGGATAAACTCGAGCGTTCCCGCCTGAGCGTCTGCTACCTCCTTGCTAGTATGGTGAGTCGACACCTCCATCCCCTCGGCGGCACCCGTATTACAGGCGATCGTGAGCTTAGGTTGCCCTTTAACCGAGACCTGACACATGCGGCAGTTACCGGCGATAGAGAGGTGCGGATGATAGCAGTAGTGCGGGATATCTATCTCGGCGCGTTTAGCCGCCTCGATCAGGTTAGTGCCCTTCGGTACCTGAATCTGTTTGCCGTCGATGGTGATGTTCACCAGGTCGGGTCGTTGCTGAGCATTTCCTTCAGACATCGCTCACTCTTCTCTTCTCTGTAACCAATTACTATTTTCTTGCAAACACGAGCATACTACCTAATCTCGGAACGCGGATGACCAGCCAGCCCCGCCCCTAAGCTGTCTCTGACCGTTGACAGCTTCAGGTCAGGCTGCTCCTTCTCGATACGACCGAGAATCTCCCCGAGCCGCTGCTCGGTCAGGTTCTCGAAGAAGGCGTCGTTTATCTGACACATCGGTGCCGTACCGCACGAGCCGAGGCACTCGACCTCCTCGAAGCTCCACATCCCATCCTGCGTGACCTCACCCGGCCTCAAACCGAACCGTTGGTGTACAAACTCTGATATCGTGCGCGCCCCACGCAGCGCACACGGAAGGGTTCGACACACCTGAATGTGGTACCGTCCTACCGGTTGCTTGTGAAACATCGTGTAGAAGGTTGCTACCTCCCACACCTGCACCTGCGGCATGGATAGCCGTGCTGCCACCCACTCAACCGCTTGCTGTGTTACATGCCCGAGCTCCTCTTGAGCGATGTACAACAGCGGCATCACAGCCGAGCGGCTCTGTGGATACAAAGGTATGATCTCCTGGGCCCGCTTCTCCGCTGCCTCAGACAGCTTTACAGGCTCCCGCACAGCCTGAATTCCGCGGGTGTTGATGTGAAACACCTGTGCGTTATCGGTCACACTCACCACCTATCATATTTACCATTCCGAACGTCGGGATCAGATCCGAGACGTTTGCACCGAGCAACATCTTGCGCATCGAACCCATATGAATAAAGCTCGGGGCGCGCACGTGCGCCCTGTAAGGACGGCCCGATCCATCCGACACCACAAAGAACCCGAGCTCACCGTTACCACCCTCAACAGCGTGGTACACTGAGCCTTTGGGCGGCTTCACCCCGTACATGACGAGCTCAAAGTGATTAATCATCCCATCGATTGAGTTGTACACCTCGTCCTTCGGGACCAAGGCCACATGCGGATCATCGACGATGATCGGCCCCTCAGGAAGTCGATCGATAGCCTGTTCGCAGATCCTGAGCGACTGCTCCATCTCGTTAAAGCGCACCAAGAATCGGTCGTAATTGTCCCCCTTGGAGCCAACCGGAACCTCAAACTCAAACTCCTCGTAACTCGAATACGGGAACGCTTTGCGCACGTCGTAGTTCACCCCCGCCCCGCGCAACATCGGACCGGTCAGACTGTAGTTAATCGCCTCCTCTGCGGTCAGCACCGCGATGTCGCACATACGCTCGATGAAGATCCGGTTCCTCGTGAGCAAGCGATCACAGTTTACCAAGTGGTCGCGCACCCCCTTAAAGACCACCTTCATCTTCTCAGCAAAGTTCGGCGTGAGATCGTCCTTCACACCCCCTACCCGCCCGAACGAGACCGTCAAGCGCGCCCCGGTAACCTCCTCAAGGAGATCCCACAACAGCTCGCGCGCCTCCATCATATAGAGCATCACGGTGAAGGCCCCAAGCTCCATAGCAGAGGCCCCGAGACAGGTCAGATGGTCGCTTACTCGAGATATCTCCGAGAGGATCACCCGGATGTACTGCGCCCGTTTGGGGGCTTCGATCTGCAAAAGCTTCTCGATCGTATGGCACCAGCCAAAGTTATTAATGACCGGCGAGACGTAATTAAGACGATCCGTGTACGGCATGACCTGATTGTAGTCGACCGTCTCACACATCTTTTCAAAACCGCGGTGGAGATAACCGACCTCTACGTCGGCGTCTACTATTTTCTCGCCTAAGAGCTCCGTTACGATTCGGACCGTACCATGGGTCGCCGGATGAGCGGGCCCCATATTTACGATCATCGTTTCAGAATGAAGATCGTCTCCGACCTCACGCGGCCGCATGGTGGTCGTGATACCACCGATGCCCATGTCGACCTCTAAAAGCTTCTCCTCTCCCATACCTACATATCCATGCGAACACCGTCGCTGCATTGTTGTCAGGCGCCCTCACCGTTACGCGCTCTGCTGCTCCCCACCTGAGGATCGTCGAGAGCGTATCGTCACTAGGTCCGGACGCCTCATATTCCTTGCAGTGTTCTCTACCTCAGGAGACCGTAACGCGATCCGCGGCTGCTTCCCCTGCACCGGATAATCCTTGCGCAGTGGATGACCAACGAACTCATCGTACATCAAGATACGCCTCAGGTCGGGGTGTCCGCTAAAACGGATACCAAACATGTCCCACACCTCACGCTCAAGAAAGTTAGCCCCTGACCAGAGCTGCACTACTGATTCGACCTCAGGTGAATCCTCACTCACCGGGACTTTGACGGTCAAGCGCGAGTGCGTCGAGAGGCTCAGCAGTTGGTACACCAGCTCAAAGCGCACCTCCCTCGAATCCATCCAATCAACAGCCGTAATATCTACCAAGAGATTAAACGCCAGGGCTGGAGCCTCCTTACAACGACGGAGGAAGGCACTCAGATCATGGGGCTTGACCTCAACCACAAGATCCCCCAGCTCAACAGCTGCCTTACTGATGAGCTCACCACAGCTCTGCGCGAGCGCTTCCTGAAGCTGCTCTACTGACCGAATTCTTTCAACCATACCGGCAGTTTGTATCGCATGGACTGATAAGTAGCAACGGCACAAAACTGCACAGCATGAGTTCGGAGAGTACTCCTAGCCAGCCTTTCATTCGGACTCCCCTTCTGACGGTGACATTTGCGTAATCGGGCCCAAAAACGTATAGTACCGTCTCTACAGAAAGCCGTTTCAATCCGTTTTTAGGGAGTCTCTCATGGAATCTACAGGCACGACGAAGAAGAAGCGCTTAAGCCCTTCATCGATGAGCCAGATCCACATATTAAACGCGCTCTCCCCCTCTGGTGCGGAGCCGCGACGTCTCCAGATAGACGAGATCGCCACCTTGAGTGGGATCCGCGACGAGAAGGAGACCCAGCGATTCCTCTTTATCCTTGAGGGACAGAAGCTGGTGAGCCCCTTCCCGGAAGGCGATTTTACCTCCAAGATATGGCAGATAACCTCTCAGGGAGCTCAGACGCTCAAGCAGATCTCGAGCAATCTTAGCAACTAAGACAGAGGCTGTCTTAGAAAGTCCGCGCTCCGGTCGTACACGAGAGTTCCCATGGAGCGCGGAGCTTCCAGCTCCGCCAACTACCAGCACCCCGATCCCAGCAGCAAGCGGACTTAGAAAGTCCGCGCTCCGGTCGCAGGCGAGAGTTCCCATGGAGCGCGGAGCTTCCAGCTCCGCCTTCCGCTCGAACAGGCAAGGTATACCAGCGCAGAGTTCACACCCCGAACCTATCGCTCCCCAAAACCCTCATCTTTCCGGCAATGGGCAGCTCTTAGTGGATCGAAACCGGCTTGCCGTTTTCGATGGCTTCTGCACCTCCCTAAACAAAGAGGACACTGAGATCAGTGAGGGGCGTACTACCTGGTTTTCTATGCTCTTAACCCCGCTGCGCTCCCGTTCTCTTTGCATTACCCCTTCTCATTTGAATACGCTCACCCGAGGGCTGGGCCATATGCAGCAACGCCCTTTTTGCTCAGGGCTAAATGAATACTCCCTCATGAGGTGCCGTGTCGGCCGATTTCACTGTGATTTCCGAACCGCGCTACTCAGTGATTTTCTTGAGAGAAGTGGCGACCCCACGGCCGATCTTCGAGCTTCTGAGCGATAATCTCCTCTCTCATCCCAATTCGATTAACGCCCGAGAAAAGCGCCTTAATCTGAGCTAGTTCGGTGTTGGGGTCTATTCCGACGCCAAAACAAACCACTCCATCTCGCTGTGCTTCAACATACGCGATCGCCTGCGCATCCGAGCCCTCTCCAAGCGAATGGGTATACAGTGATTTAACTTGCACGTTCTGTCCGGTCCTCCGCAACACGTCAACTGAGGCGTCGATCGGACCATTACCTCGCCCCTCAATGTCGTAGCATTCGCCTTTGATCTCAATGCTGAGCACTAGCACGACATCTTCGGTCTTTGACTCGACATGATGCTGTACAACCCTTCGAAGAGCCACGAGCGCGTCTCGGTGAACGAATTCCCCGATAAAGAGCTCCTTGATGATATCTGGGGATATCTTCGTCCCCCTCTCATCGCACCACTTTTGAACAACTCGACCCACCTTGGACTCCAAAGCTTCACGTCGACGGGGATTTTGTTCTCCTCGACAGGACGCGAGCGAACTCTCTATCCGCCTTTGATGCCGCGGGATATCCGATCTCAATCTGTCGAAACCCCACATCGAGAAGCATCTGATAAAAGCGTAACTTTTGCGCCACACTCATCGGGCTTTCAAGGGCCTGATTACCATCCCGCAGATCTACGCTGCACCAATCAGGTGCGTGTGTTGAGTGCGTATGTATCCAGGTGCGATCCGGTAGATTAACTGGAAATCGGCTAAGGTAGTGTACATATTCTCTCGCAGGGTCCATCCCCTTGCACTCTTGGTGTGATCGCCTCATGGTATTCGCTTTCCTTTACCCCCCGGTCGTGAAACCGAGGGAGATAACAGACTCTTGAGGAGCTGTAGCGCCTTAAGAACGGGATGGCTGGTTTTTGTGATGATTTCAGAAAGCCAACCGCCCCGACTGGGTGCTGGCTTTCTCGTGGATTTAGCGCGAAGCCGAGCAACCCTGACGGAGCAGACTAAGGAGTCCGAGCGCGAGGAGGTTGTTGGCACACACGTTCATACCTCTAATACGACAAAGACAGCCCCTGTTAGCAAGCGTCTAAACTGACAAATCCGGACAGGATGAAAACTTCATATCTGTTCTATAAAAATTCACTTTTCCCTCGGGTCGCAGCACCCGTTGGAACTCCCTGAACTTCTGTGGCGTGAAGTCAATCGAGGCATACTCCTCGAGGACCGAGCTTTGAAAGATGCGTTCTACAAGATTAGTGGCCGAACTCGAAAGCGCACAGCACTCGCCTCTGTGTTTTATTATCTGAAGTGTATAGAGCTTCTCAGAGACTACGAATTCGTAATTCGATATCAATATTGTCCAAGAATTTTCTGACCCGCCGGTAGGTTTCCTGTCGCGCTTCTAGATCAAGGCCCCGTGATAGGTAGTGCTTGAACCCCTTAACCAGCTGTGCGACATCGCCCTCCGTTTGCTCATAAGCCGTGCGGTAGGATTCAACTATGTGACCCGGTAATACCGTTCTTTGAAGCAGTAGGCCCTGGAGGTCCGTGGCAGACTTTAGAAGCTGGGCGAAAGTTACAGTAAGGTCGAACGAAACGCGAAATTTGAGCTCCTCGAAAACGGAGTTGGTGTGTGCAAGCTTGGTGATTACCAGGAGCTTTACGAGACAATCGTTAGCCGAGCTCTTGTCGCCCGTTAAAAGAGCTCGTTCAAAGTCAGCAAAGGTCTGGCGCAGCTTATCGGCGAATACAACGAACGGACGGCAACGCGCCCCATCGAGGCCCGAAAGATTCAAACGCGTCTTGGCCAAAAAGCTCCTGACCACAGCTCGCTGGGCGGACTCCTCTCGCCCTACGTCGAAAAGCTGGGCTTGGGACTGCTCAAAGATCGGAGCTGCTTCTACCAATCGCTTACGAATCAGCGCTATCTGGCTCTCGCCATGTTCAATAACCCCCTTCAGGAGCTTCTCGTCGATCGCCATGGTGCCCTGGATATCGGGGAGCTCCTCGCTACGACTTCGCGCGCGATTGCCTGAGGCCACCAACTTAGCTTGTATCGCCCCTATCCTGTGCTTGATGTTCGGTATGCGGTCGGAGATATCTCGCAGGAGGTTATGCAGCTCCTGTTTGAGGCGATGCTCGGCACTTCCGAATGCGTTTGCCCAGCGCTCAGCAAAGCTGTTGAGCTCTTCGGTCAAGTCGTCCTTGGTTGCTTGATCGCTTTTCCAGTAGAGCGTTATGCGTTCATTGATGTCCTGCACCTCGACATGAAAAGCTACCTGTTGCGCCAGCTCGCTCTCGTAGCGCTCGTTAGCGTGCGGGTTACGCCGATACGCTTCGTAGACGGTCGGGAAGAATTGAATCGCTATCGGCTCAGGCTCAAAATTGGTCCTTGCCCCCGGCGACAAGCCCCCAGGTACCTTCTCTCGCAGGTACAACAGGGAGCCGACGATCGATTGGTCGATATCTTGCGCTCGTGGATAGTTACGTCGCGTACCTTCCAGGGGAGCTTCGACAACGAGGATGCGGCGCTCTCCCGGGCGCAGCCAGCGTGCCGCTTCGAAAAGCATCTTGAACCCATCGATCACCTGCGGGGCAGCCTTGATCTCGAGGACGCGTTGAGCATTCAGGCGCTCTTGCGGCCATTCCACCAGCTTTACATCACTCAATAACTTACTCGGGAGACGGTCCGGACTCACCAGATAGGGCAGCAGTGAACAGTGATCGAAAAAAGCACGGGTAAAGAAAGGCCGCATCTTGCCATCGGGATCGAGATGCGGAAAACAGTAATCGAGCGGTCGGCTGACCGCTCGCATGAACTTGCCCGCCTTTGAATCGGGGAAGTTTTCCCAAAGCTCAGTAATCGTCGTGTGCGAAAACTTACGGCCGAACGTTGTGTGACGCAGCTCGCGAATTCGAGTGTAATAGTCCTCCCAATAGCGAACTTCGTGTAGCACCCCTGATTCGGTATGAGGCGGCAGCTTGCTGGAAGTTTCGACTATACCCGTCTTATCTTTTAGCAGAACGATCTCGCCCCGCGTTTGTACACCGTTTCCTCGGAACTCGACGAGGCTACCCGGTGCAAGCGTGAGCGGGTCCCGCATCGCAAACACATATCTGTATCGGCCTCGTACGCGATCTCCGACCCCGAGCTGGACGGAGTTTTCGAGTATCAAGGCTGCATCGGCGATCGACCGACGATTAACATCAGCAAGTGCAAGGGTCACTCGATCCGTAGCTGTCGAATGAACCACCGCAGGGTGAATGTGGCCATCAATAGCCACCCTCACAGAGTTTCCACGTTGGAAGTCTATCCCTGGTGGCATGTCGAATTCATACAGGGCGGTCCTTCGAGCCACGGTAACTGGCGTACTGGTCGGCAGGATGCGCGGATCATCGTTGCGACCTGAGATCGTTTGACCAGGCCTGCGCTGTGACTCTGCCAGCAACCATTCGAAGTAGCCGGTGCGTTGCGCTTGAGTGCTCGAGAGCCCCTCAATCGCCGCGCGCCTATCCAGCAGGGTAAGGACCCTTGCTCGCTTGCGGGCAGGGAGTTGCGAAAACTCAACTAACCCGGCGGTCGCCGAGCTTGCGGAGCCCGGTTGCAATGCCGCATCGCCGATGTGAGACCTCGGCGGAAGATGGGCCTTGTCGAAGTCCTTCTCCCAGGCCGCACGCACATCGTCGAACTGGTGATTCCTGGGAGCGGCGCGCCTACCTTGGTTAGAATCCTGACAGCGATCGTCGTGAGGTCTCTCGTGGGCTGACATCTCGTTAAGGCGCTCCTTGAGGGGACAAAGTTCTTGGCCCGGGACTATATCCCTATTGAGGAAGGACTGAAAGCGCGGAGATGACTTGATGGCTAACGCTGACGAGTTACGTTCTTGAAAGGGTCCCACTTGTGAGGTTCGATTCCCGTCACTCGAATTCGTAGCCTCCAGTTCGGAGGAGTTCTTATCAGGTTGAATTGGAGTAGGCCCTCGCCTGGGCAGCACTACCCCTTGTGCCGTAGAACGGCTGTACCGCTTATGAGTGGTCTCGGTACCTCGAGCTGCAGAGGTAGGAGGCTGAAATCAATTTGTATTTTACTAGCGCTGCTGGTGAGAATACGCGCTCGCGCACACCCGTACCGGTATGCAGCATAACTTGAATGACCCGACGTGAGGGGTAATCCGTAAAACCGAATGGCTCTTGCTGAAACACAATCATCTCTCGCGCATGGTATGGACCGAGAGGGGTTTTTACTCCCTTCGTCCCGCGCTGCCGTAAAACTCCGTCTAGAAGAAGCAGCTCCTCTGCTGGCACGTGATTATGAACTTGCCTCGCAACTTGATCGTTTTTTAGATCTCTCAGGGATTGGTCGCGGCGAGGGATTTGCTCAACTTCTTGCCGAGTCTCGTCAGATCTTTGAAGAGTTAGAGGAAAGACTTATTCGATTTGTGCCAGCCGTCGAGACAGGCGTTGAAGATCTGCTCTTTAAGGCCAAGATCCACTCTCTGTGTGAGTTTCTTCATTGCTATGATCTTACCTACTTCATGGCGAGGAATGGCGAGCTCAGTGCAGACCAGTATCTGCGTACGTCGAATTATCTGCGCTCACTCTCTGAAAGCATTCACTCGTCATGTGCAAGCCTCTCAGAGATGGTGCCAACCACAGATTCCTCGCAATACTTTCTCGATTTGGTGCAGGAACTTTCGTATCTCCCTGAACAGGTGGCAGGTCGGCGATGTCTGCGGTTTGACTTACGTGAGGATATTCCACTCCAGTCTGGCGATGTGTTTGGTCTTCCCGGCTTAGGGAGGTTAATAGTTCTCAGCAAAGACGAAAGAGGCCTGCTGCGCTGTATTTCTTACTCTCAACAATCACACCGATATGAGTCGCTGTCAGTTAGCGAAAATGATGTCTACGTGGCCGCTCCAACAGTATCTCGTGGTGGTGAAAACGATCTCTACTTCGGACGAGAACCGTTTTCGCCCATGCAACCCTTCGGAGAGAAAGTTCACGTTGAACCTTCTCCCCTCTGGTCAGGTGGAGAGGGTTACGCTTTTGGGGAGATCCTGCAGTACGATCAGGTAACTGAAAAACTCTCAGTTCTCTGGCACCTAAAGGACGGCAGTGCTCGAGTCGAGGAGGCAACAGAATCCGAGGTCCGAGTGCGCGCAGAATTTCCATTCGGCACCGGGGGTGCACGTTCGGTATTCGCCGAAAGTAGCTTCGAAGAGTTAGCAACGCTGGGCGGTCTCAATGACACTAGAGAGGCCCAGCGTGATTATGAAGGGCGAGAGTTACAAGCATTGTGCAACGCAGTTCTCAAAGCTGAACTCCCAATAGCGTTGCACATTGTAGGGAGCGAGTGGGCATGCTCACGTTTTGAAGAGGTAAACCTTTTGTCGAAGCAGATGGTGCAGGTCACAACTGGCGAACTCCCAAAATGGGATCCCAATCATCCCAATCACCTACGCGCTCACATGTGCACACCTGTCCTCTTGGTGTTAGACAGTGTAGGGGATCGCGCCCTCACTACTAGACTTCTACGCCTTAAGCAGCTTGGTTGGGAGGTAGTCGTTGCTCAAGGACTCAATGAGTTAAGCGAGGATCACTTTATCAAATGGGCTATAGAAGATAACGACCTGCGAGATGAGAGTGAGCAGTTTAGGGTGATTGATGCCACAGATAAAAGCATCGCCCGTACCCTAAGAGCACTTGGCGCTCGCTCCGCTGGTGAGCTTACAAGAGAGATCCCCTGTAGAGATGGAGGGTCAGAGACTAGGGCGAAGATTTCCCGAACTCTGGCTTCGCGACTCTCGTGTGCCCTTGATCACATCGCAGAAGCCTCTCCAACCCGGCCAATAACTCGGCGCCCGGTAGACCTGCGTGCACTTAAATCGATTGTTGACCACCCTGAGGATTTTGAATCTGCCCCGGTCGACTCCCAAGTGTATGCTCTCGCCCATTCGCCCGGTGATCTACACGGTCGCTCTGATATTCCCAGCTCGATATCACGCCGCGAGTTGGTTGAGCTCTCTGGAGCACTGGCGAAGTCTAGACTGAGCCCATCTCACCCTGCTGTAATACTTCGTGGTATTACCTGCTTGGATCTATCGCCGAAGGCGCTCGAAGCACTTCTCGATCAAGGGGCTCACGTCATTCGGGTGGCAGATAACGCGGGAGCCACCCGCGGGGTAGTAATCTCATTACCACCAGCCGTTACCGACGCAACTCGTCCAGGGCTCTCTGTGGCCCTCGGCCGTGAAGGTGAAGTTGGCTACGTGTACTGGATCTGGTTGGATCCAACGCTCACCAATGAGGTACGAGCACCTTATGCAAAGCTCGTAAATGGATTAGTATTCGACCAACTACAAGACGGCGCTTCATTTATCTTTGGTCGTGTACTGGAGCGAAATACACCCAGTGTGAGGTCAGCTCGTGGTATCAGCGGATTTGATCTCTTACCTATTAAGATTGAGATTGCGGGTGAGCGAGCTGTGGGGCTTGGACTCGATCTCAATAAGTGGGATGAACTCGTTATACCTGAAGCCATTGAGCAGAATGCTCGCTCAATCATGGCAGATGCAGTTGATCTCTTTACACGAGGCCTACCTCATGCGGTTCTCAATGAAAATGATTTGGAACATCTAAGAACTCGAGTAGCTGTAGCATCAGACTTTATCACTCAGCAGTTTGAGTTCCGCTGCTGCTGCCAGGACCTCTTAGCAGTGGCTCGACCAGAGGTGGCATGGGGAGTAATTAGCCAAGCTGCAACACGTCTTGAAGAATCTCTTGAGGCGCTAAAGCCATGGCTGACGCATGCACAGGTCTCAGACCTCGAAGATACCATCTCTCTGATGACGGATGATGATCTAAGAGAAGTGGCCTTGAAACGCTTTCAGGAGTTACTCCTTGAAGTAGCCCCTGAGCCACCAAAAGAGCTCGCTAGGCTTCACGAGATTTTGACCAAGAAAGCGCTAGAACATTTAGGACTACCCTTAAAGGCGCTTCCATTGCACATCCCAGCACAACCCAATCGAGTTCGAGCTGAAGCCATCCCTCTCCCGCCTCGCATCAATTTTTCAGTAGTACCAGAGAGGTATCAAGCACTGAGTGAGGAAGTAAAGCGCCTGCTCAGTCGATGGATGGAATATAGATGGGAGAAATTAAGTGTGGTCAGAGACGACCATCCCAATATCATCCGCATCCGCCGTGGGCGCCGTGATTGGGTTGAATCAGAGCTCGATGGAGGCGGGGCCTATCTATGGCCTGTCGACGACACAGGAGAGGTTTTTGGGCACCAGATAAGTCAGATTGAACACGAACATCTCACAGAGTTCAACGCGATAATTGAGTGGGCGAATCAAGTTGCCCGCGCAGGACATTATGACTACTCGTTTGGGGCACGTGTGTGGACGATGCTGAGGCCTTTTATTAAGGCTACCGCGACCTAGAGAACGATATCAGTCGCGCATACTGGAGGTGTATGCACCGATTCTAGTCATGACTGTATCAATGCGCACAGCTTAAGGGCGCTGGGATAACTCGAAAGGATGTTTATGACCTCCAAGCTCCATGTTGCTTTGGGCTCTTCGTGGAATCGAGTGGGTGCCAATGACTACTGATGGGGCGTAACCCATTGTTTTCAGTGATAAACAACGTATTTCCGCGTGGACGTGCTCGTAAACATGAACGTACCCGACCTAGCAACTTTCTGCCCCGGCAATCGATATCGAATAGTATTGTGGAGTTCGTCGTCACCACTGTTGAGATTCGAGCCCGGCTACCTAGGGGAACCGGAGAACTCCATGATCAGTGAAACGCGCATCATTTTCGATTGTGCTTAACATCGCCGAAGGTGCTGGCAAGCTCAAACAAGCCGATAAACGGCCGCTCTTTCTCAATAGCTCGATAGTATCGAAACTACCGCATAAGCTGCTTCAGACAGGCACCCGGAGCTATTATAGAGAGAACAAGTGGCTCGTGTTCGAGGTGTGCTGCCTACATACACCTCTCTTTATTCACCACGCCGTTTGCAGCACAAAATACAAGGCTGCCCACGACAAGCACGATACCGCCAACCACGGCTCCAACAACTACGATCGGAAGGGCTACCACTGTTGAGACTTTCCCGATTGACGTCATCTCCTCTTCATATCCACACGCCTCTGACCTGAGTCGCCAGTAGGGCCAAAAGTACACACCAGGTGCGGTTCCCGCCTCGGGTACAGCAAGGCCGAGCTGTGCAACCTTACTCTCGGCTCGGGGCAACGCGCACTGAGCAGCTAAAACGTAGAGTTCTCGAGACTTTGGTACATCCTTACCAAAGCCATCCTGCGCGCCGGGAACACCGATCTCGTAACACTGTGCGGCCAAGTAGATCGACTCAGGCGACTTATGGGAGGAACCTTCCTTGAGCGATGACACCGCGAAAGCGCATGCTTCCTGTCTGTTGGTGAGAAAGGGATTCGGCCCGAATTTGCGCAAGCTTTCCCGTGGCGCCTCGGGAGCTGTAACCCTAAAACAGCCCACACTGTCGAAGACGAGACACACCGAAAGGAGCAATCTGATGTTGCGGCGCATAATCACTCACACTCTACACCACTTTGGCTCTTAGCGGCATAGGGTAGTTGCTAACGAGCGCTGTAAGAGCGTAAACCCAGGCTGATTCATTTTTGAAAAAACATTCGCGCAGGGTTTATCATTGACTTAGCGACGCGATGATATGTCGTACTGTTTGTCGGTTTCATAGTAGTTAAATGAAACGCGGGGAGTTGGCTTGTTCAAGCACCTAAGTGAAAACACCTGGCAACAATTCCGTGACAATTATCAAGAAGTGCGTCTAGATTGTGCTCGGTATCTCCTGTGCTGGGAAACAAGAGGTTTTGGGGCTCTGGATTGAAGAGACCGAGGGTGCAAAGTTCTGGCTCAAAGTCTTCAATGACCTCAAAGCAAGAAACGTGGAAGACATCATCCTTCTCTGTGGTGACGGGCTCAAA
>Ga0169931_10000683_pt1 | contig 56274 bp, 54 predicted proteins | sample Kivu_15m_20L_FD_129675 | JGI IMG/M metagenome (GOLD analysis project Ga0169931, IMG submission 129675) | Freshwater microbial communities from Lake Kivu, Western Province, Rwanda to study Microbial Dark Matter (Phase II) - Kivu_15m_20L... | ecosystem: Environmental > Aquatic > Freshwater > Lake...
CGAACCGCTGGTGTTGCACGGTGCGTCCGTCGGGGGCGTGGATGGTGACGTTGCGATGGTCGTCGAGGGTGAGGTTCCAGCCGAGGTCGTGGATCTGGTGGTGATGATGCGAACAGACCGGGGCACCCTCCAACCAACCCCGCACCCGCACCAACCACCGACCCGCCTCCCGCAACTCGGCCTCGTCCAACACGCCGGCATCGAGCGCCAACAGTTCCCCAACTGCGTCCCGAACTGGGTCGTGCACCCCACCAGCCATGCCGACAGTATAGCGAACACACGTTCTAGATACAAACGAATGTTCGTGTATCTGATCCAGATCGAGCCGCTCAGCTCTTGAACAGGAAGGCCTCGTCCTCGGCGTCGAAGAACATCGCGAGCTCGTCCGCGAGGTCCGGATGCCGGGCCGGGAACGAACCGACATCGGGCGCCCCGGCGTCGACCAGTTCGAACGCGACCTCACGCGCCAGACGAACCAGGTCCTTGTCGCGCCGCAACGACGCCAGCTTCAAATCACTGCGCCCCTTCTGCCGGGTGTCCATGATCGTGCCCTCACCTCGCAGCTCGAGGTCCACCTCGGCGAGTTCGAACCCGTCCGTCGATGCGACCAGGGCCTCGAGGCGGGGGTTGGCATCAGGGGTCTCGGCGGTCACCAGCCAGCACGACGACGCCGCTGCCCCCCGACCCACCCGGCCTCGCAACTGGTGGAGCTGCGCGATCCCGAACCGATCCGCAGCCAGGATCACCATCACCGTCGCATTGGGCACGTCCACGCCCACTTCGATCACCGTCGTGGCGACCAGCACGTCGAGCGCCCCGGTGCGGAACCGCTCCATCGTGAACTCCTTCTCCGCCAACGGCAACCGACCGTGGAGCAACCCGAGACGCAACCCGGTGAGCACGTCGCCGGACAGCCGGGCGAAGGTGTCCTGGGCGGAGGCCACCTCGAGCTTGTCGCTCTCCTCGATCAGCGGGCACACCACGTAGGCCTGATGCCCCGCGGCCACGGCCGCGCGCACGTCGGCCCACGCCGCGTCCTCCTCGGCCGGGCCATTGGCCCACCGGGTCACGATCGGGGTGCGCCCCGGCGGTAGCTCGTCGAGGACGCTCACGTCGAGATCGCCGTAGACGGTCATCGCCGCGGTGCGCGGGATCGGTGTCGCCGTCATCACCAGCACGTCGGGCACGGTCTGCTGATCGACGCCGGCCTTGTCCCGCAACGCGGCGCGCTGCTCCACGCCGAATCGGTGCTGCTCGTCGACGACCACGACGCCGAGCGAGCGGAACGCGACCGCGTCCTGGATGAGGGCGTGGGTGCCGATCACCAGGTCGACGGTGCCGTCGGCCAACCCGGCCAGCACGTCACGGCGGGCCTGGCCCGTCACGCGATTCGTCAGCAGCTCGACCTGCAGGGGCCGGTCGCCGAACAGGTTCCCCGGGTCGGGCACGGTCACCCCCTCGAGCAGTCGTTGCACCCCGGCGTGGTGCTGCTCGGCGAGCACTTCGGTCGGGGCCATCAGCGCCCCTTGGTGTCCCCCCTGGACCGCCACCAGCAACGTCGACACGGCCACCACCGTCTTGCCGGCGCCGACGTCGCCCTGCAGCAACCGGTGCATCGGGTGCGGTCCGGCGAGGTCGGCGGTGATCTCCATGATCGCTCGCCGTTGGGCGCCGGTCAGCGGGAACGGCAGCCGCTCGTGGAACCGGGACACCAGCTCGCCACCGTCGGCGTGACGGATCCCGAGCGACTGGCGTTCCATCGCCCGCTTGCGCAGCACCAACACCAGTTGCACCCGCAACAACTCGTCGAAGGCCAGGCGACGCCGGGCGCTCATCGCCGCAGCCATCGTTGCGGGCTCGTGGATGGTGGCCAGCGCGTCGTGGCGCGACGGCAGCCCGAGACGGCGGCGCACCACCTCGGGTACGGGGTCGTCGATACCCCGCTCGCGGCAGCGCCGCAGCGCCTGTTCGACGAACCCTGCGATCTCCCACGTGGTCAGGCCGGCCTTTTCGCTCTGCGGGTAGATCGCCACGATCCGTCCGGTCCGGTCCCCGATCAGGTCGACGATCGGGTTCGTGATCTGCATCCCGCCCCGGTAGAGGTCCGGTTTGCCGAACAACGCCACCTGGGTTCCCTCGGCCAGCTGCCGTTCCCGCCACGGCTGATTGAAGAACGTCGCGGTAAGTCGCCCCGATCCGTCGCCGATCACCGCGGTCACCAACGCCTTGCGGGACTTGGTCGTCCGCTTGGACACCGACCGAACCTGGCCGAGCACCAGCGCCTCGACCCCGGGCCGCAGGTCGGAGATGCGGGCCTCGTTGGTGCGGTCCACCCACCGGCGGGGATAGGTGGTCACCAGGTCGAGCACCGTGGCGATCCCCATCTCCCCCAACGCCTTGAGCCGCCGCTCACCGACCCCGTTCAGTTGGGCCACGGGGCGCTCGGCGAGCTGGCGCAGCGTGATCCCGCCCGCCACCGTTGCCCTACTCCACTCCGAACAGGAACGGGTAGAGGGGTTGGCCGCCGGCGTGTACCTCGACCGCTACGTCGGGGCGCTCCGCTGCGAGCCAGCCGGTCACCGCTGCGAGGTCGTCCGGGTCCATCTCGGCGCCGGTCAACACCGTCACCAGCTCGGCCTCGTCACCGACGAGGTGCTCCAACAACGCCACCGCCGCCGCACGGGCGGTTGCGCCCACGGCGACGATCCCGTCGCCGCGCACCAGGCCCATCCAGTCTCCGGCGCGGACCCGCTCCCCCGAATCGCGCACCGCCTGCGTGACCTCACCCGTGGCCACTGACGACGCCGCCGCCGCCATCGCCTCCCGGTTCGCCCCCGCCGCGGCCTCGGGGTCGTAGACGACGAGCGCTGCGAGGGCTTCGGGCATCGAACGGGTGGGCACCACCTCGACCCGGCGGGTCGTGAGCCCAGGCAGCTGTTCGGCCACCGGGATGATGTTCTTGTTGTTGGGCAACACGATCACCTGCGTCGCGTTGACCGCCTCCACCGCCGCCAGCAACTCGGCCGTCGACGGGTTGGCGCTCTGCCCGCCACCGACGACGCCCTGCACCCCGAGCGCACCGAACAACTCGCTGATCCCCGGCCCCGACGCCACCGCCACCACCGCCGTGGTGACCGCCGGCAGGCCGGCCATCGACGCCTCACGCCGCTGGTGCTCCTCGGCCACCTCCTCGAACAGGTCGGTGACCCGGATCCCCCGGGGCCGACCGCCGCAGTCGAGGGCCACCTCGACCGCCGCCCCGATGTCGTTGGTGTGGACGTGGCAGTTCCACTGCCCGTCGCCGCCCACCACCACGATCGAGTCCCCGATCGCACCCCATCCCTGCTTGAAGTCCTCGATGCGCTCGTCGTCGAGGTCGAGGAAGTACATGACCTCGAACCGCAGCTCGGACACGTCGCCCTCACCCCGGTGGGCGAGCGCGTCGAGTACGAGCGGGTCCGGGCCCTCGACCTCGGTGGGCTCCGGCAACGGGCGGCCGTCCACGACGTGGAGCGCGGCGTCGAGCAGCAACAGGAACCCGGCACCCCCGGCGTCGACCACCCCCGCCTCTTTCAGGACCGGCAGCAGTTCGGGCGTGCGGGCCAGCGCTTCACGACCGGCCCGGTGCGCTGCGTCGAGCGTGCCGACGAGGTCGGCGCCGGCGCCCGCCGCCCGCCCGGCCGCACCTGCGGCTTCTCGCACGACGGTCAGGATCGTGCCCTCCATCGGTTTGAGCACCGCCTTGTAGGCCGCGCTCGACGCCGCGCCGAGCCCATCGGCGACGCTCGACGCCGACAGTGCGCCGGCCCGCTCGATCGTGCTCGCCAGCGCCCGCAGCACCTGCGACAGGATCACTCCGGAGTTGCCCCGGGCACCCATCAGCGAGCCGTGGCTGATCGCCCGGCACACCATGCCGAGCTCGCCGGCCGGCTCGGCACGCTCCCCGTCGGCACGCTCGATCTCGGCACGCTCGATCTCGGCACGCTCGATCTCGGCACGCTCGATCTCGGCCCGCTCGATCTCGGCCCGCTCGATCTCGGCAACCACGGCGTCGAGGGTGCGGGCCATGTTCGTCCCGGTGTCGCCGTCGGGCACCGGGTACACGTTGAGCCGGTTCAAGCCGGCTGCGTGCCGGCGCACCGTGTCGCGGAAGCCCACCACGACCGACACCAACACAGGGGCTCCGAGGTGTTCGACTACCGGCACGGGGCCTCAGGCTACCGATCGCGGCGCCGTCGGTGCCGATCGTCACCGAGATCCAGGTCCTCCGACGAATGGTCAGTGGGGGGTGCACTGGTACCATTCTCCGGTCCTTCGACGTGCAGGAGTACCCGAGTATGGCAGCCGTCTGTGAAGTCTGCGGAAAGCATCCGAGCTGGGGTCGCTCGCTCTCGCACTCGCACATCCGTACGAAGCGCCGCTGGAATCCGAACATCCAGCGGGTGCGGGCGCTCGTCGGTGGCTCGCCCACCCGAGTGAACGTGTGCACCGGCTGCATCAAGGCCGGCAAGATCGTCAAGGCCGGGCGCTGAGCCTGCCGTGCAGGGCGTCGTCAAGTCCTACGACCCGGGAACGGGCGATGGAATCGTCGTCCGTGACACGGCGGACCTGACCGAGTTCGATCTGGCGCCCGGCGCGCTCGAGGGCTCCGTGTTCCGCATGCTCCGGCCCGGTCAGCGGGTCGTGTTCGATCTCGACGACAGCAACCGTGCCACCCGTGTCCGCCTCGGCTCCGAGGAAGACATGGGCACACCCGGCTTCGCTCCCACTCCGCTCGGCTGACGCCCCCGGCGTCTCGGCACCAACCCCCACCACTCCACGAGGAGGGAACATGTCCGCCACGACGACGAACGCCCGGCTACAGGCCTGGGTCGAGGAGTGGGCAGCGGTACTCGCACCGGCTCGCATCGAGTGGTGCGACGGCTCAGCTGAAGAGTACGACCGCCTCTGCGGTGAGCTGGTCGCCTCCGGCACCTTCACCCGGCTCGACGAGGCCAAGCGGCCGAACAGCTACTGGGCCCACTCCGACCCGGGCGACGTCGCCCGCGTGGAGGACCGCACCTTCATCTGCACCGCCGAGAAGGTCGACGCCGGGCCGAACAACAACTGGCGCCAGCCCGACGAGATGCGCGCCGAGATGAAGGCGCTCTACGCCGGGGCGATGGCCGGGCGCACCATGTACGTGGTGCCGTTCTCGATGGGCCCGCTCGGCTCGCCGATCGCCCACATCGGCGTGCAGCTCACCGACTCGGCGTACGTGGCGGTCTCGATGCGGATCATGACCCGGATGGGCCAGGGCGCCCTCGACGTCCTCGGCGAGGGCGACTGGGTGCCCTGCGTCCACTCGGTGGGCGCACCCCTCGCCGACGGGCAGGCCGACGTGGCCTGGCCGTGCAACCCGGACAACAAGTTCATCGTCCACTTCCCCGAGACCCGCGAGATCTGGTCGTACGGGTCGGGGTACGGGGGCAACGCCCTGCTCGGCAAGAAGTGCTTCGCGCTCCGGATCGCATCGGTGATGGCCCGCGACGACGGGTGGCTCGCCGAGCACATGCTCATCCTCAAGCTCACCAGCCCCGCCGGTGACGTGCGCTTCGTCGCTGCGGCGTTCCCGTCGGCGTGCGGCAAGACCAACCTGGCCATGCTCGTGCCCACCATCGAGGGTTGGACGGTCGAGACCGTCGGCGACGACATCTGCTGGATGAAGTTCGGCCCCGACGGGCGGCTCTACGCGATCAATCCGGAAGCCGGGTTCTTCGGCGTCGCCCCGGGCACCAGCCTCGAGACCAACGCGAACGCCATGAAGACGTTGTGGGGCAACGCGCTGTTCACCAACACTGCGCTCACCGCCGACGGCGACGTCTGGTGGGAGGGCATCGACGGCGAACCGCCGGCGGGGCTCACCGACTGGAAGGGCAACGCGTGGACACCGGCGACGCCCACCCCCGCCGCCCACCCGAACGCCCGCTTCACGGTGCCCGCCTCGCAGAACCCGTCGTGCGCCTCGGAGTGGGAAGATCCCGCTGGCGTGCCGATCTCGGCCATCTTGTTCGGCGGGCGCCGCGGCTCGGTGATCCCGCTCGTCAACCAGGCCTTCGATTGGCAGCACGGGGTGTTCCTCGGCTCGATCATGTCCTCGGAGACCACTGCGGCCCAGGCCGGAGCCGTCGGCAACCTGCGCTTCGACCCGATGGCCATGCTCCCGTTCTGCGGGTACAACATGGCCGACTACTGGGCCCACTGGCTGCGTCTGGGCGGCGCGACCGACCCGGACAAGCTCCCGAAGATCTTCTACGTGAACTGGTTCCGCAAGAACGCCCAGGGCAAGTGGCTCTGGCCCGGCTTCGGTGAGAACAGCCGGGTGCTCAAGTGGGTGTTCGATCGGGTGGCCGGTCACGCCTCGGCCGTCGAAACCCCCATCGGTCTGCTTCCGGAGCCCGCCGGACTCGATCTCGACGGGCTCGACATCCCCGAGGAAGACCTTGCCGAACTACTGCGGGTCGATGTCGAGGGTTGGAAGTCCATGATCCCGGCCATCGAGCAGCACTACGGCGCCTTCGGCGACCGGCTCCCCGGCGCCCTGGTCGACGAACTGACGGCGCTTGACAAGCGCCTGTCGGCCTGAGCCGTACGGCCTACCGGTACGCTCCCCCGATGGTCAGCGCCTACATCCTCATCCAGACCGAGGTCGGCAAGGCAGCCGGGGTCGCCCGAGCGGCGCGCGCCGTCGAGGGTGTCACTGCGGCCGACGACGTCACCGGCCCGTACGACGTGATCGTGCGAGCCGAGGCCGACAGCCTCGACCAACTCGGTCGCTCCGTGCTGGCTGCGCTGCAGGCGATCGACGGGATCACCCGCACGCTCACCTGCCCGGTCGTGCACCTCTGAGCGGTCAGCGCAGCAGGAACGCCCGGATCCCGAGCCCCATCAGGAACAAGCCGCCGAGGCCGTAGAGCAGGTACATCCGCTGGCGTAGCTGGCTGCGGTAGCTGTAGAGGATCCCGATCGCCACGATGCCGGAGAACCCGTAGAGCAGGTGGAACTGCGGGGCGACGTAGCCCTCGCCCGCGATCAGGTACACGCCCATGGTCGCCTGAGCGAACACGGTGAGCTCGGCGGCGAGCGTGCACCACCACAGCGCACGGACCCGCAGGGCGGACAGCCAGTTCGCCGCGAGCGCCCACGAGCCGACGAGGCCGTTGCTGATCATCACCACCCAGGCCCCCACCTCGTGGGCCTGGCGGAAACCGAACGCCAGCAACGTCAGGCGCCGCGGCGCCCGAGGTCGACCACCTCGTAGTTCCACAACTCGGCCGACAGCGGCATCGGGCGGGGCTGGTCGCCCCCGGCGCCCGCCGGCGGACCCTGGTGCCCGTGGCCGAAGGCCGGCGAGTTCACCCACGCCTGGAACGCGGCGTCGTCACGCCACCGGGTGACGACCAGCCAGGTGGTCCGGTCGTCGGCCGGGCGCAGCAGCTCGAAGCCCTCGAAGCCGTCCTGACCGTCGACCGCCCCGGCCCGAGCGGCGAACCGGCGGGCGAGCTCGTCGCCCGATCCGGCAGGCACGGTGATGGCGTTGATCTTGATGACCGTCACGGCGCCGACCCTACCCTCACGGTGCTCTCACCAGGCCGCCGCGAGGATGGCCGCGGCATCGTCCTCGGTCACCGGTCGAGGGTTCGCCCGCACCCCGGGATTGGACTGCGCCGACCGGGCGACCGCCGCCAGGTGCTCCTCGGTGACGTCGAGGTCGCGCAGGCGGGTCGGCAGGCCGAGGCGGACCAACAGTTCCCCGAGCGCAGCCGGGACGTCGTCCACCCCGACCGCGTGCCCGATCCGGGCCAGCTCGGCGGCGGCCACCTCGGCATTGAACCCGATCGTGTGGGGGAGCAACACCGCATTGGCCAGACCGTGGCGGATGCCCGAGCGGCCCCCGAGGAGCTGCGCGAGGCCGTGGTGCACCCCGGTGGAGCCGTTCTGCAACGCCCGACCCGCGAGGCAGGCGCCCGCCAGCAGGTCGGTGATCGCGCCGAGCTGCCCGGGCCGGTCGGCAACCCGGGGGGCGGCCTCCCACAACGCGGCGGCACCGGCGACCGCCACCGCCTCGGCCTCCGGGCTGCGCCGCTGCCCGTAGATCACCTCGAGGCAGTGCGCGAGCGCGTTCATCGCCGTCTCGAGTTGCACGCCCGCGGGCACCGAGGTGGCCAGCGACGGGTCGTACACCACCGTGCCGGGGGTGCAGGTCGGCCCGCCGGCGCCGGACTTGGTGCGGGTCCGGTCGTCGGTGGCGCCGAAGATGCCGGTGCACTCGGCGCCCGAGCAGGTGATCGGCACTGCGACGTGGGGCACGACCGGCCGGTCCAGCGGGGAGCGGCCTGGCGTGCCGGCCTCCTGCTCGGCGAAGAAGTTGACCGCCTTGCCGAGGTCGACACACGACCCGCCGCCGAAGCTGACCACCGCGTCGATCCCGTCCCGGCGGACCTGCTGCAGCGCCTGCTGCAACACCGAGGTGGGCAGGTGCGAGCGCACCCCGGCGAAGGTCGACACCAGCACCCGACCGAGCACCCCGACCACCCGGCGACCTTCGGGCGAGGCGAGACGGCCCTCCGTGGTGATCAGCAGCACCCGCCGGGCACCGAGGTCGCGCACGAGACCGCTGAGCTCGCCGACGGCCCCGTCGCCGAACACGATCCGTTGCGGATACGCCGTGTGGGTCCAACTCGAACGCATCGTCCCAGTCTCGCCGACCGGCACCCCCGACACCGGAGACCGGCTCCGCCCCTCAGCGCGACGGCCACAGGGCCCGGCCACGGATCGCATGATCGCAGGCCTGCACCACGTCCGACCCGGCGTCGAGAACCCGGTCGCCGTAAGGGTGGCCGATATCGGCCGCGATCACCACCGGGATCCGGTGCCGCAACGCGCACGTGATCCCCTGTTCCTCCCCGGACACCCCCCACACCGCCGCCGCCCGCACCCCGACCGCCACCTCGATCGGCCCGGCGTCGATCGGCCCGGCGTCGACGGGCCCGGCGTCGATGGGACAGTCACCGTCGACCCCGCGGCACGGAAACGACGGGCGGCCGGGCTCGTGGCAGCGCGACACCACGTGGCCGGCGGCGTGGAGTCGGTCGGCGTGCTCTGCACCGGCTCCGGGGACATGCTCGACGAGAAGGACACGCATGGCCGCATCGTCGATGCGCCGTCGGCCACGCGTCCCGGGCCGGAGGTCGCCACGCGCCGGGGACGAAGGTCCACCGGACGCGCTAGCGGATGAGGGTGTCGGCCTCGTGCCCGCGCTCGAGGAGGTGCAGCGCGCCCGTGCCGTCCACCTCGACGACCGTGACCGAGCAGTTGTCGAGGCTCGCGATCACGAGCCGGTCGTCGCCGATGGCCGCCCCGATGACGGCGTTGATCGCCACGAAGTGGGAGACCACCACGGCGTCGGCGCCGATCCCGGCGACCGCCGCGACGACCCCGTCGCGGAACGTGGTGTAGCGGGGACCGAGCGCCGACCACGTCCCGGCCATTGCGGCGCGCAACCACGTCACCCGCTCCCCCATCGCCACCCCGTCCGGCGAAGGGATCTCGGCCACCGCCGGCGCGACCACCGGCGTGCACCCCCAGGCCGCAGCGAGCGGGGCTGCGGTCTCGCGGGTGCGTCGCAACGGGCTCGTCACCAACGCGAGCGGGCCGAGCGGGCCGAGGCGCTCGGCCATCGCCCGGGCCTGCGACCGACCGAGGTCGTCGAGACCCGGGTCGGGGTCGTCGTCCCACCCGGCCGCCGCCCGGCCGTGGCGCACCAGATGGATCCGGGTCACCACAGGCCGGCGAGCCCGTGCTCGTGGATGCCGGCGGGCGCGCCGCGCCGGATGAACCACTCGGTGCCGAACGCGACGGCGAACGCCTCGTCGGGCATCTGCAGGAACAGGCTCGTGTCGGTGATCTGGCTGCGATGGCAGGCCATCGAGGCTCGCTTGGCCACCAGCGCCGCCCGCACGTCGACCATCGTCGTCAACTCGGCCTCGGGCATCCCGAACGGGTTGCCGTCGTCGGCGGGCCCGTCGACGTCGAACCCGCGATCGCCCTCGGTGCCGTCCGAACCGGCGGCGTCGGAGCCGGTGCCGAGCAACTCGCGCTGCATGGCCATCAGACGGCGCATGTGGTCACGGTTCATCGTCGCCTCGTACACCGCACCGGTGCCGGCGAGCACGGCGGCACGATGCCCGACGTGATGCACCTTCACGTGGTCGGGGTGGCCGTAGTTGCCGTGCCAGTCGTAGACCGTGACGACGTCGGCGGTCTCCTCGACCAGGATCGCCGCCAAGCGGGCCGCAGCGTCCTCGAGCGCCGCTCGGTGGAACGACGACGGATGATCGTTGTGCTCCCAGCCGGTCATCCCCGAGTCGTGGTAGCCGAGCCAGGCGACGCGGTGGATGCCCAGCGCGGCGGCCGAGGCCTCGGTTTCGGCCCGGCGGCGCTCGACGAGCGCCTCGGGGCTGTCCACCCCCTCGGGTCGCTCCCCGTGACGGCCGTCGGTGGCGACGACGAGCACGACGCGATGGCCGGCGGATGCCGCCAGGGCCATCACCCCGCCGGTGGAGATGGACTCGTCGTCGGGATGGGCGTGGAAGCACACCAGGGTCGCCATGCGGGAAGCGACCCTACCGGCCCGTCAGGACGCCGCCTTGGCTGCGCCCGAGGCGAGGAGGGCCTCGACCCGGTCGGCCGGGATCCCCCAGTCGGTGAGCACCGCGCGGGTGTGCTCGCCGGCGTGGGCCGGCGGCTGCTCGAGCGTCGGCGCCGTGCGGCTGAACCGGGGCGCCGGCGCCGGCTGGGTCTTGCCGGCGAACTCGACGAAGGTGCTGCGGGCCTTGTTGTGCGGATGCTCGGCGGCTTCGGCCATCGTGAGCACGGGAGCGAAGCAGATGTCGGTCATCTCCATGATCGAGCACCACTCGGCCCGGGTGCGGGTACGGAACAGCGCCCGCAGCCGCTCCTTCTTGTGCGTCCAGCCGGCCCGGTCCATCTGCTTGGTCCGGTCCGCGAAGTCCGGATCGTCCGCAAGGCCGGCTTTCTCGATGAGTTCGGCGTAGAACTGCGGCTCGATCGAGCCCAGCGAGATGTACGCGCCGTCGGCGCACTCGTAGGCGTCGTAGAAGTGCGAGCCGGTGTCGAGCAGGTTGACGCCGCGGTTGTTCTCGTCCCACGCCGCGCCACGCATGCCCCAGAACATCGCCATCAACACGGCCGCACCGTCGACCATCGCCGCGTCGACCACCTGACCGACGCCGGAGCGTGACGCCTCGAGGAGCCCGCACACCATGCCGTAGGCGAGCAGCATGCCGCCGCCCCCGAAATCGCCGACCAGGTTCAGCGGCGGCACCGGCGCCTCACCGGCCCGCCCGATGTGGGCCAGCGTGCCGGACAGCGCGATGTAGTTGATGTCGTGGCCGGACGCCTGGGCGTAGGGGCCTTCCTGACCCCAGCCGGTCATCCGGCCGAACACGAGCTTCGGGTTGCGGGCGGCGCACGCCTCGGGGCCGATGCCGAGGCGTTCCATCACGCCGGGGCGGAAGCCCTCGATCAGACCGTCGGCGTGCTCGACCAACTGCAGGAACGTCTCGACGGCGTCGGGGTTCTTCAGGTCGAGCGCGACGTTGCGCCGGCCACGGGCCATCACGTCGCCGCTCGGCGCACCCGTCGGGCGCACGTTCTGGGCACGATCGACACGGATGACCTCGGCCCCCATGTCGGCGAGCATCATGGCGCAGAACGGCCCAGGGCCGATCCCGGCGACTTCGATGATGCGGATCCCGGTCAACGGCCCGGCCATGGCGGTCCCCCCTTGGAACGTCGGTGACCCCATCGTTGCCGCCCGGACCGGGGCGACGCCAGACCGCTCGACCCGGCCCGGCAGCGGGCCCGGGTCAGGCGATGGCGTGCGTGGTGTGGCTTGCGATCGCGTCGACCACGAACGGCCACAGCGGCTCGGGGAGGTCGTGGCCCATGTCGTTGCACACCAACAGGTTCGCCCCCGGGATCGCCGCGGCGGTGGCCTCGCCGCCCGACAGCGTGATCAGCGAGTCCGCCCGGCCGTGGATCACGAGCGTCGGAACCGCCAACGCCTGCAACCGTTCCGTGCGGTCGCCCGAGGCGAGGATCGCGGCGAGTTGCCGGGACGCGCCCTCGGGGTAGTAGGAGCGGTCGTACGAGGCGGCCGCCCGTTCCTTGGTCTTCGCCGCATCGAAGTACCGCGGGCTCGCGAACACCCGCCAGTTGGTGGCGGCCGCCTCCACGTAGGCGGCCCGGTCGGCCGGGGGCGGGGCGAGGAGCGCGGCCATCGCCTCGGGCTTGGCCTGCCCGACGTCGGGGTTTCCCGTGGTCGACATGATCGAGGTCATCGTGAGCACCCGATCGGGGTGCTCGATCGCCATGGTCTGCACGATCATCCCGCCCATCGACGCCCCGGCGATGTGCGCCCGCTGGACACCGAGGTGGTCGAGCAGGCCGAACGCGTCGTCGCTGAACGCCGACAGGGTGTACGGCACCGCGGGGACCTTGCTGTAGTCCCGGGTGCCGAGCGCACCGAGCAGCCCGACCATGTCCACCTCGACCCCGTCGAGCTTGGTGGACAACCCGACGTCACGGTTGTCGAACCGGATGACGAACCGGCCGCGATCGGCCAGCATCCGACAGAACGTCTCGTCCCACCCCGTCAGCTGCGCGGTGAATCCCATCACCAGCAGCAGGGCCGGATCGGCCGGGTCGCCGAAGGTCTCGTACTCGATCTCGATGCCATTGGACGGTGCGCGCATGGGAGCAGTTTGGCTCATCGCACCCGGAATCCGTCGCGAACCGCTAAACCCGGCGCGTCGGCGGCCGATGGGCCCCGGGTGACCGATGCTGCGCTCGCCGCCGTCTCCACCACCGTTGCGGTCGTGCTGGGCGCCGCCATGCTGACCGTCGAGGCCCCGAAGCGGGCCGTCGTGCGGCTGCGGGCCCGCTACCGGCGCCGCTGAGCCGGGTCGGTCAGCGACGGTCCGACGAACACCGACTCGTCGGCCTGTACGCACGATCCGGGTGGCACGAGCGCATCGATGCGGTCGAGCACGTCGCCGTCGAGGCGGACCTCGGCCGCGCCCAGCTGGCCGGTCAGGTGCTCGAGGGTACGGGGACCGATGATCGCGGCGGTGACGCCGGGGTGCCGCAGCGTCCAGGCCACGGCGAGCTCGGGCAACGTGCAGCCGGCCTCGTCGGCGAGGACGACGAGCTGCTCGACGAGTTCGAGCTTGCGGGCGTTGTGCGCCTTGGTGACATCGAACCGGTCGAACAGCCGGGCCGCCCGGCCCTCGCGCCGCTGCCCGGCACCGGCCCGGTAGGCGCCCGACAACCATCCTCCGTTGAGCGGGCTGTAGACGATCGCACCCATCCCGTACCGCCGGCACGCCGGCAGGAGCTCCCGTTCGATCCAGCGCACGAAGATCGAATAGGGCGGCTGCTCGCAGCGGAACGGGACGTGGCCGCGCCGATCGGCCACCCACTGGGCCTCGACGATCTGATCGGGTGGGAACGTCGAGGAGCCGATGGCGCGCACCTTGCCCTGGTGCACGAGGTCCGACAACGCCCCGAGCGTCTCGTCGAGATCCGTGGACGGGTCCGGACGGTGGATCTGGTAGAGGTCGATCCAGTCGGTGCCCAGCCGGCGCAAGCTCGCCTCGCAGGCGGCGACGATGTGCCGGCGGCTGTTGCCCCACGTGTTGGGCCGGCGCACTGCGGCGAACGGGCCGTCGACCACCGGGAAGTGGCACTTGGTGGCGAGCACCACCTCGTCGCGCCGGCCGGCGAGGGCCCGCCCGACGATCTCCTCGCTCACGCCGGCCGAGTAGACGTCGGCGGTGTCGATGAAGTTGATCCCGGCGTCGAGGGCGGCGTGGACGATCCGCTCGCACTCGTCGCGATCGTCGTTGCCGACCGGTCCGAGCATCATGGCGCCCAGGCACAACGAGCTGACGTGGATTCCGGTGCGACCCAGCGTGCGGTACTCCATGGCCGGACGCTACAACCGGGTCCCATGCGCACCGCACGGACGTTGGCCGAGGGGTTCACCTTCGGCGAAGGGCCCCGCTGGCACGACGGCCGCTGGTGGGTGAGCGACTTCCACGACCACGCCGTCAAGACCGTCACGGTCGAGGGCGACGTCGCCGTCGCCGTCCAGCTCGAGGACCGCCCGTCGGGGCTCGGGTGGCTACCCGACGGCCGGCTGCTCGTCGTGTCGATGACCCGGCGGCAGGTGCTGCGCTGCGAACCCGACGGGACCGTCGTCGTGCACGCCGACCTGTCGGACGTGGCGACGTTCCACTGCAACGACATGGTGGTCGACGGCGCCGGACGGGCCTGGGTCGGCAACTTCGGCTTCGATCTCGAGCGCTACGCCGCGCGGCGCGCCGCCGGGGCTCGCGAGGAGGCTGCGGCGATGCGGCGCACGGCAGCGCTGGCCTGCGTGACGCCCGACGGCGCCGTGCGCGTCGCCGCCGAGGGCCTCGAGTTCCCCAACGGTTCGGTCGTGACGCCCGAGGGTGCCACCCTGATCGTGGCCGAGTCGTTGGGTCAGCGGCTCAGCGCGTGGACGATCGCCGCCGACGGGACGCTCACCGACCGGCGGGTGTGGGCCGAACTGCCCGGCATCGCGCCTGATGGCATCTGCCTCGACGCCGACGGGGCCGTCTGGGTGGCCGACGCCGCCGGCCACGGCGCCGTGCGGGTTCGGGTCGGTGGCGAGATCGTCGACCGCGTCGAGGTGGAGGACCGTTGCTTCGCCTGCATGCTCGGCGGCGCCGAAGGCACCACGCTGCTGCTGGTCACCGCTGCGACCTCCGAGGTCGACCGGGCCCGGGCGGACCGGGCCGGACGGGTCCGGGTCGTCGAGGTCGACGTCCCGCGCGCCGGGTGGCCCTGACCGTTCACGCCACCGGCACGGCGTCGAAGGCCAGCGCCGCGGCATCCGGTCGGGGGCCGGCCGCGAGATCGGGGGCCGGCCGGCGTCGGTGCCAGGCGAGCCATCCGCCGTACGCCACACCACCGGTGAACAGCGGCACCGCGACGGTCACGACGCGGTGGACAAGCACCGCGGCAAGGGCCTCGTCGGCCGGCACGCCGAGCGCCACCAACCCGGCGACCAGGCCGCCCTCGGTGAAGCCCACCCCCGCCGGTGTCGGGGCGAACCCGACCGCAGCGGACACCGCGGCGAACATCCCCCAGTAGGCGGCGGCGTCGACGGACCGACCGACGCCGCCGAGCGCGACGAGCAGCAGGACCCCGCCGACGACATGTCCCGCCACCCCGCCGGCGAGCAGCGCGATGCCCCTGCGCCGCAGCACCTCGGTGCCATGCAGCCGCCCCTGCACGACGGCGCCGGGCAGATCGGCCCGGCCGGCCGCCGGGATGCGCCGGGCCAGCCGGCGCTGCACCCGGACCGCTCGGCGCACCGTCGCATCCGCGAGCCGGCCGGGCCGGAGCATCACGAACGCCAGCAGCGCACCGACGGCGAGCGCAACGGCCGCCGCACCGGCGGCGAGCGCGTCCACGGTGTCACCGCGCCCGGCCACGAGGTCGCCGCCTGCGGTGAGAAGCACCAGCAGCCACAGCCCGGCGGCGTACGCCTGGGACACCACGACGTAGGACACGGTGACCCGGGGCAGACCGAAGCCGAAGCTGCGCCCGACGACGACCCGCGCCGCGAAGCCGGTGACCGGACCGCTGGGCAGGGTGTGCGCAGCCCGGTCGATCTCGCCGAGCACCAGCGCTCGACCCCACGGCAGGGACCCGAGCGACCACCGCAGCAACGCCGCTCGGATCGCCGACCAGACCAGCCAGCAGGCGGCAACGGCCAGCAGCGTGCCGCTCCCGACCCGGCCGAGCGCCCCCACCGCGTCGCCGATCAGGTCGCGTTGCAGCACCCCGGTGGTCACCACCGCCGCCAGCACGAGCACCTGCACCGACCTCGACCACGGCGATCGACGGCTCCCGGCACTGGTCATCGTCGCCAGTCTGCCGCCGTCGGTGGCCAATCGGGCCACCGGGAGTGGTGACCGACGACCGCAGCCGCTCAGGCGAATCGGTCGCCGAGGCGTTCGAGCGCGCCGGGGGTGCGCACCCCCCACCAGAACACGTCCTCGCCGTCGACGAGCTCGACCGGCACACCGAGATCCTCGAACTCGGCGAGATGCCGCGGCGCGAACGGGTAGGGCTCGGTGGGCAACAGGACCAGCTCGGGGCGCAGTGCGGCCACCTCCTCCATCGCCACCGTCGGGTAGCGGTCGGGGTGGCCGGCCAGGACGTTGGCGAGCCCGACCGCCGCGAGCAGCGTCGAGCCGTACGTGTCGCCGTTGATACTCATCAACGGTCGCTTCCAGATCGGTACGAACACCCGGCGGCCCGGCACGCGCATCGGCGGCAGGCGAGGCTCGTCGAAGGGCACGACGCCGAGCCGCTCGGCCAGCCGGAGCAGCTCGTCGGGCACGTCGAGCACGCTGCGGACGTCGGTGACGTGGACGGCGAGGCCTGCCTCGACGAGCGCGTCATGGTCCTCCCGCCGGTTCTCCTCCCGGTCCAGGACCACGACCTCGGGCGCCAGCGCGAGGATCTTGCGGAGGTCCGGGTCCTTCGTGCCGCCGACGGCGGGGATACCGGGCTGCTCGCAGTAGCGGGTGACACCGACGGGCGTCACCCCCCAGGCGATCAAGGTCTCGGTGACCGACGGGACCAGGCTGACGACGCGGGGCGGCACCTGGTTCAGCCGCCGAGCAGACGCGATTTCTGCGCGTCGAACTCCGCCTGGGTGAGCGCGCCGCTCTGGCGGAGCTTCTCGAGCCGTTCGATCTGGGCGATGACGTCGCCGCCGGCCGGTGCCGCCGCGCCGGGCGGCGCCGGCGGGGCCGAGGGCGGCGGCATCATCCGCTCGCGGATGCGCTCGTGGGTGCGCATCTCGTTCTCCTCGATCTGGGCGTGGATCAAGTTGGTGATCGACTCGGGGTGCTTGACGTCGCTGAAGCGGGACTGGCCGTCGGTGCCCGCAGATTCGATCAGCAGGTCCCCGGCGCCGATGATCCGCTCCCAGAAGCCCTGGCGGAAGTTGACGTTGTTGATGCGCTCCAAGGGGATCTCGATCCCGGACTTCGCGAACACACCGTGGCGGTAGATCAACCGGTCGGTGGTGATCACGAAGTTGGTGGTGATCCACGTGAGGTAACGCCACCCCAGCCACAGTGCGGTGACGAGGATCGAAGCCCCCCCGAGGTACAGCAATCCGCTTCCGATGGTGCCCGAGGCGACCACCTGCAGCGCGATCGTGAGCGCAACCGCAGCGACGACCGACGCCGCCGGCTCGATGAAGTACCACCAGTGGGGATGAAGGTCGACGACCTTCTTCTCGTAGCTGTTGAGGAGCCGGTCCGGGTACGGCATGGCGCGCACTGTACCGGCATCGACACCGGCGGGCGGTCAGGCCCGCTGGGTCAGCCCCGTACGCTCAAGCCCAACCGAGTTCGTGCAGGCGGGCGTCGGTGAGCCCGAAGTGGTGGCCGAGCTCGTGGATCACCGTCACCCGCACCTGCCGGACCACCTCGTCCTCGCTGAAGCAGATCCCGCACAACTCCCGCCGGTAGATCGCAATCCGGTCCGGCATCGCGAGTCCGCCCGGGGCGAGCGAGCCGTAGGACGCCCGCTCGGTCAGCGGGATGCCGGTGTAGAGGCCGAGCAGGCCGGGCGGGCCGTCGTCTTCCACGAACACGGCGACGTTGTCGAGCAGGCGGCCGATGTTCTCGGGCAAGCCGTCGAGCGCGTCGGCGACCAGCTCTTCGAAGCGCTCCCGTCCCACCTCGACCACGGATCTCGACGCTACCGTCGGGCTCGTGGATCCGCTCGAGCAGGACCTCGACGAGGCCCAGCGGCTGGCGGTCACCACCCCGGCCGCACCGCTGGCGGTCCTGGCCGCCGCCGGTTCGGGCAAGACCCGGGTGCTCACCCGGCGCATCGCCTGGCGGATCGCGCACGACACCGCCTCGGGCGACCGGATCCTTGCGCTCACCTTCACCCGCCAGGCCGCCGGGGAGCTCACCACCCGCCTGCGCGCCCTCGGGGTGCGGGACCGCCTGACCGTCGGGACGTTCCACGCCGTGGCGTGGTCGGCGTTGCGACGCCGGTGGGACGACGAGGGTCGCCGGCATCCCGAACTGCTCACCGATCGTGCCCGCCTCGTCGCCGACGTGCTCACGACCGACCGGCACCGCCGGCCCGCCGGCGAGGACGTGGCCACGGTCGTTACCGAGATCGACTGGGCCAAGGCCCGCCTCGTCCACCCCGACGCCTACCTCGACGCGGCCGCCGCAGCCGGCCGCCGCCCCCGGATCCCGGTCGCCCGGGTCGCTGACGCCTTCGCCGGCTACGAGCAGGCGCGCCGACGCCGGCGCCTGGTCGATTTCGACGACCTGCTCGTGTCGTTCCTGCGGGAGCTGCGCGACCCGGCCTACGCCGAGATCGTCCGGTGGCGGTTCCGGCACGTGTTCGTCGACGAAGCCCAGGACCTCAATCCGGTCCAGATCCGTCTGCTCGACGCGATCGTCGGCGGCCGCCCCGACCTGTGCCTGGTCGGCGATCCGCGCCAGGCGATCTACGGCTGGAACGGGGCCGACCCCACCTTCCTCGCCGAGGTCGGCGAGCGGTACCCCGGGATCACCATCGTGCGCCTGGAGCGCACGTACCGGTCGACTGCGGCGATCACCCGAGCGGCGCGGGCGGTCCTCGCCGAGCCGGGCAACGCGGCCGTCGCCGGTGCACCCGAGGTCCCGGCCCTGCCCGGGGCGGACGGCCGGGCGCCGCAGATCCACGCGTTCGCCGACGAGCAGGACGAAGCGACCGGGATCGCACGTCTCGTGCGGGCTGCGGCCATCGGGCGGTCGTGGGCGCAGCTCGTCGTGCTGGCGCGCACCAACGCCCAGCTCCCCCCGCTGCGCCGGGCGCTCGAAGCCGCAGGGATCCCCGTCGCCGGACCGCCGCCATGGCTCGAACACCCACTGGTCCGCCTCGCGCTCGCCGATGCCGAGCGGGCGGGGGACCTCGCCGAGTGGATCGCCGAGCTCGCCGCCGGCCTCCACGACCCCGACCTCGATCCCGACGCCCTCGCTGCGCTCGACGCCCTGTCCCGGCGGGCGTCCGCGCTCGTCGCCACCGGCGTCGCCGACGACGCCCGAGACCTGCGCGCCGCCCTGGCCGAGGAGCCGGCCGTCGCCGTCGAGGTCCTGACCTTCCACGCAGCGAAGGGCCGGGAGTGGAGCGCCGTAGTGGTCGCCGGCTGCGAGGAGGGCCTCGTGCCCCACGCCGGGGCCCGCAGCGCTGCAGCGCGCGCCGAAGAGCGCCGGCTGCTGCACGTGGCCCTCACCCGGGCCGGCACCGAGCTGCACCTGACGTGGGCGGCTCGCCGCGGCGGCGCATCCCGACTGCGCTCGACGTTGCTCGCCGCGATCGACGATGCCCCCGCAGCCCCGCCGGTGCCGCCTCCCGGCGACCTGCTCGCCGGGCGTGCGGCGGCCCCGGCCGTCGACCGGCGGCTCGCCGCGCTGACCACGTGGCGACGCGCTCGCGCCCGCCGAACCGGCCTCCCCGAGCAGGCGGTGCTCAGCGATGCAGTGCTCGCCGAACTGGCCCGGGTGGCGCCGACCGACCTCGCATCGCTCGGGGCGGTTGCCGGCCTCGGCCCGTTCGCCGCCGACCGGCTCGGCGCGTCGCTCGTGGCATGCCTGACCGCGTGTGCACCCGGCTCCGAGGCCGATCCGGCTCCCCCCGTGCACTGAGGGTCGCACGAGGCCTCAGCGCAGGTCCATCACCACCGGGGCGTGGTCCGACGGTTGGGTGCCCTTGCGAGCGTTGCGGTCGACGACGACCCACTCCACCCGGTCGATCACCGGGGCCGAGGCGAGGAGGAGATCGATCCGCATCCCCCGACCCTGATGGAAGTCACCTGCCCGGTAATCCCACCACGAGAAGATCCCGCTCGCGTCGCAGCGGATCCGGAACGCATCGGTCAGGCCGGTCCGGCACAGCTCGGCGAGTGCGGCCCGCTCCAGGTCGCTCACGTGGGTGGCGCCGACGAACGCGGCCGGGTCCCAGACGTCGCGGTCCTCGGGCGCGATGTTGAAATCGCCGCCGACGACCACGGGATCGCCGGGCCGGGTGGTGGCCAGCACGTGGGCCCGTAGGCGGGCCATCCACGCCAGCTTGTACCGGTAGTGGTCGTGGTCGAGCGCTCGGCCGTTGGGCACGTAGACCGAGCTGCACCGGATGCCGCCACAGGTGGCCGACAGCAGCCGGGCTTCGGCGTCGGGGGCCTCGCCGTCGGCGAAGTTGGGCACGACCTCGACGAGGCCGACCTTCGAGAGGATGGCGACGCCGTTCCAGCGCCCCTCCCCGTGGTGGGCGGATTCGTAGCCGAGCGACTCGAAGGCGAGGGCCGGGAATGCGCCGTCGGCCAGCTTGGTCTCCTGAAGCATCACGATGTCGGGGGCGACGTCGGCCAGCCACGCCTCGACCCGGCCGAGCCGGGCCTTGAGCGAGTTGACGTTCCAGGTGGCGACCCGCATGCGGTCAGGCCGACGGCCGGCGCCGGCGGGCAGCACCGGGCTTGGCCGGCGCCTTGGCCGGCGCCTTGGCCGACGCCTTGGTCGGCACGTCCGCAACCGGCGTCTCGGGCCGAGGCGCCCGAGGCGCCCGGCGGCGCGCCGCCGGTGCTGCGCCGTCGGCGCCGCCCGACACCGCAGCCGGGGCTTCGTCCGGCGCCACGACCGGCGCCGCCGCCTTCGGGCGACGGCCACGCTTCGCTGGCGCAGGTTGGGCCGAAACGGGCTCGACCGCGGCGGTTTCGACCGTGACCGGCACGACCGCAGCGGGCTCGGCGGGCTTGGGGGCCCGCTTCGTTGCCTTCGTTGCCTTCGGCGCCTTCGGTGCCTTCGTTGCCTTCGTTGCCTTTGGCGCCCTCGGCGCCTTCGGTGCCTTCGTTGCTTTCGGCGCCTTCGCCGGCTCGGCCGGCGTCGCAGCCGGCGGTGCAGCGACCGGCGTCGCCCGGGGCCGCTTGCGACCGCCGCGCGCCGGCACCTCGGTGGCCACCTCCGGCGCTGCGGTCTCGGCCGCAGGCGACTCGCCGGCAGCAACCTCCACGGCGGCAACCCCGGCCGCCGGACGCTCGGCGGGCACCGGCTCGGCCGCTGCTGCGCCGCCTCGGCCCCGGCGCTTGCCGCGGCCCGCCGGCTTCGCTTCGGCCGACTCGACGGCGTTGGACGCAACCCCGGCGGGCCCGACCCCAGGGTTGACGGTCTCGTCGAGTTCGGGGACCGGCGCAGCAACGGCGACGACCCCCGGCAGGGCCACGTCGACCGAGCGCCGCTCGGAGTTGTAACTGACCACTTCGAACCGGTGGACCTCGCCGAGCTTCAACACGTCCCGGGCAGCCCGGGGCGCAGGAACGGCCATGTGCCGCAACGGGCAGTACACCCGCACGTCCCCGGCGCGGGCGTAGGCCCCATGCGACGAGTACGCCTCGATCACGGCGTCGACCACCGAGCCGACCGGGTGTGCGTCGACGAACACGAGGAACGGCATCGGGTCGTTCACCGGTTCGTGCTTGGCCGGGACCGCGGCGAGTGCCGGCCCGGTCGCGGACGACCCGGCCGGCGAGGGGGCGGCGTCCAGGCGGGCCGGTTCGGGGCGACCGGCGGCCGGGGCCGACGCCTGGCGTAGCCGCGGCGGCGGTGCCGAGGGCTGGGGCATCGGCTGGTTCGCGAGCGACGTGGGCCGGTGGCCGTGCCGGGTCTCGCGCAGCCTGTGCCCGCCCTTGGTGGCCTTCACGGCCTTGCGACTGATCGGTCCGCGCACCGGTGTGCGCGGCACGAACACCCACCCGACGTTGGGAACCGGCTTGCCGCCGATCAGGCGGCCGTCTTCGAACAGCCACGGCTCGTCGCCGTGGAACTCCTGGTAGGAGTCATTGGAGAGGATCGTCGCATTGACCTTCTTCGCGATCGTGATCACGAACGCATCGCCGCGGCCGATGGCACCGGCCGGCGGGCACACAAGTTCGTTGTTCTCGATCGCCGCATCGAACTCGGCCACCTCCGACGAGGCGATCCGGTGCCCGAACGTGGCGTCCACCACGACGGTCAGGACGGTGTCGGGGTGATCGGCGAGGAAGGCCAGCACGGCGTCGTTGAGTTGCTTGAGCGACGGCATCGTCCGGCCTTCGGTGGCCAGGTTCGACCCGTCGACCACGACGTGTCTGGGCATCAGCGGTGCAGTCAAGCACGCCGGGGGCGCGAACGGGCGGACCGTCGCCGCGATCCCCTACCGTTCGGCGCCGTGTCCACCACCCGGTCCTTCGCCGCCGTCCTGTGGGATTTCGGCGGTGTCATCCTGAGCAGCCCCTTCGACGCGTTCGCCCGGTACGAGCGCGAGCTCGGCCTCGCCGAAGGCTTCATCCGGACGGTGAACGCCACGAACCCCGACGACAACGCATGGGCCCGCCTCGAGCGCAGCGAGGTGGACCACGACGGGTTCGCCGCGCTGTTCGAGATCGAGGCGCGGGCCCTCGGCGGCGAGCTGTCGGGCCGCCGGGTCCTCGAGTTGCTCGCTGGCGAGATCCGCCCGGCGATGGTCGCCGCGCTCGATGCCGTGAAGAGCGCCGGGTACCGCACGGCGTGCCTGACCAACAACGTCGCCAACGGCGAGGAAGGCCCGTCGGAGCGACGCGCCGCTGTCGCCGCCGTCATGGGGCGGTTCGACGTGGTGGTGGAGTCGTCGAAGGTCGGCTGCCGCAAACCCGAGCCGCGGTTCTACGAGATCGCCTGCGAGCAGCTCGGTGTCACCCCGTCCGAATGCGTCTTCCTCGACGACCTCGGCATCAACCTGAAGCCCGCGAAGGCCATGGGGATGACGACCATCAAGGTCGTGCACCCCGACACGGCGCTCGCCGAGCTGTCGTCGACGCTCGGATTGCCGTTCGCCTGAGCGGCGCCCGTTCAGGGGGCGAAGATCGCGTCGAACAGCTCGGCGTGCTCCTGCTCGTGGATCTTGCCCGAGCCCGTCGCCGGGCTGCCCGAGGGCACCCGGGCGACGTGGGACAGGTCGTAGCCACGGGCCTTTATCCGCCAGGTCTGGTGCTCCACGAACGTCCAGGGGCCCATGTTCTCCGGCTCCTCCTGGAGCCAGACGAGCTGCTGGGCGTTCGGGTAGCTCTCGGCGATCTGGCGCATCCGGTCGGCCGGGAATGGGTAGAGCTGCTCGACACGCACGATGGCGACGTCGTCGACACGGCGCTTGGCCCGCTCGGCGAGCGCTTCGAGGCCGACCTTCCCCGAGCAGTACACGACCCGGCGGACCCGGCTGCGATCGGCGAGCACCGGATCGTCGAGCACCTCCTCGAACGAGCCCCGGGTGAGCTCGTCGATCGGCGAACGGCTCTCAGGCCGGCGCAGGAAGCTCTTGGGCGTGAAGACGACCAGCGGCTTGCGGACCTCCCGGTGCATCTGGCGGCGCAGCAGGTGGAAGTACTGGGCTGCGGTCGTGGCGTTGCACACCTGGATGTTGTCCTCGGCGGCCAAGGTGAGGAACCGTTCGATCCGAGCCGACGAATGCTCGGGGCCCTGCCCCTCGTAGCCGTGCGGGAGCAGCATCACCACGCCGGCCGTCTGGCCCCACTTGTCCTCGGCGGCGACGAGGTACTGGTCGATGATGATCTGGGCACCGTTGACGAAGTCGCCGAACTGCGCCTCCCAGAGCACCAGCATGTCCTTGTTGGCCACCGAGTAGCCGTACTCGAAACCGAGCGCCGCGTATTCCGACAGCAGCGAGTCGTAGAGGAAGAACCGAGCCGCGCCGGGCAGGTGCTGCAGCGGGGTCCACGCAGCACCGGTCTCGAAGTCGATCAGCGACGCGTGACGCTGGGAGAACGTGCCCCGGCGGCTGTCCTCACCGGCGAGCCGGATAGGCGTGCCCTCGATCAGCAGCGACCCGAACGCCAACGCCTCGGCGGTGGCCCACTCGACCTCGCCCTGCTCTCGATACAGCTTGGCGCGCGCCTCGAACTGCCGGGCCAACTTGGGATGGGGGGTGAACCCGTCGGGGTAGGACGTGAACTGCCCGAAGACCGAGTCGAGCACGTCCCGGGCCACGCCGGTGGGCACGTGGGGCAGCACCCCGATCGGCTTGGGGGGCTTGGCCGCCTTGATACCGGCGATCGGGGCGTGAGCGCGGGTCTCGTCGAGCGCCGACTGGAGGCGGGACTGGAAGTCGTCGAGCGCGGCCTCGGCCTCGTCGATGGTGATGTCGCCCCGCTTGACCAGCCGCTCCACGAACAGCTTGCGCACCGTGCGGCGCTGATCGATCGCCTTGTACATCAACGGCTGCGTATAGCTCGGGTCGTCGCCCTCGTTGTGCCCGTGTCGCCGGTAGCAGACCATGTCGATGACGACGTCCTTGTGGAACGCCTGGCGGTACTCGTAGGCCAGCCGGGCCACCCGCACGCACGCCTCGGGATCGTCGCCGTTCACGTGGAAGATCGGCGCCTGGACCATCTTCGCCACGTCGGAGCAGTACGGCGAAGACCGGGCGTGCTCCGGCGCCGTCGTGAAGCCGATCTGGTTGTTGATGATCAGATGGATCGTCCCGCCGACCCGGTACCCGGTGATGTCGCTCATCGCGAGGCACTCGGCCACGAGGCCCTGGCCCGCGAACGCGGCGTCGCCGTGGATGAGCAACGGGAGCACCGAGAACGAACCGGGCGGGTCGATCTGGTCCTGCCGGGCGCGCACCATGCCGATCACGACCGGATCGACGGTTTCGAGGTGGCTCGGGTTGGCGGCGAGCTCGACGCCCACCAGGTTGCCGGCGGGGCTCTGGTACTTGCCCTGGGCGCCCAGGTGGTACTTCACGTCGCCGGAGCCCTGCACGGAGTCCGGGGCCACGTAGCCCTCGAACTCGCGGAAGATCTGGTCGTAGCTCTTGCCGACGATGTTGGCGAGCACGTTGAGCCGGCCGCGGTGGGCCATGCCGAGCACGGCACCGTCGAGGCCGTCGTCGGCCGCGGCGGACAGGATCGTGTCGAGCACCGGGATCGCCGACTCGGCGCCTTCGAGGCCGAACCGCTTGGTGCCGACGTACTTGGTGGCGAGGAACTTCTCGAAGGCCTCGGCGGCGTTGAGCCGGCCGAGCAGGTGGCGCAGCTCGGCGTTGGAGAGCTGGAACGGAACGCCCTCGAGCTTGGTCTGGATCCAGCGCTGCTCGTCGGTGTCCTGGATGTGCATGTACTCGATACCGATCGTGCGGCAGTACGCGTCGCGCAGCACGCCGAGCAGGTCGCCGAGCGTCATCGTCTCGGACCCGGCCACGCCACCGGTGAGGAACTCGCGATCGAGATCCCAGATCGTGAGCCCGTAGGTGACCGGATCGAGTTCGTCGTGCATCTGGGGTTCGGACCAGGCCAACGGGTCGAGGTCGGCGATGAGGTGCCCCCGCACCCGGTGGGCCCGGACCAGGGTGGCGACCTGCATCTGCTTCTGCAGCAGCGCCAGGTCACGGTTGATCGGCGTGGAATCCCGGTTCCACTTCACGTCCTCGTACGGCACGCCCAGGCTGCGGAACGCGTCGCGGTAGAAGTCGTGACCGCCGGTGAGCAGCTCGTGGACCCGCTTGAGGAACAGCCCCGATTCGGCACCCTGGATGATGCGGTGGTCGTAGGTGGACGTCACCGTCACGACCTTCGACACGCCGAGCTCGGCCAGGGTCCGCTCGTCGGCCCCCTGCCACTGCGCCGGGTAGTCGATCGTGCCGACCCCGACGATCACCCCCTGACCGGGCATGAGGCGCGGCACCGACTGCACGGTGCCGATCGTCCCGGGGTTCGTCAGCGTGATCGTGGCGCCCTGGAAATCGGCCACGGTCAGCTTGTTCGTGCGGACCTTGCGAATGATCTCCTCGTAGGCGTTCAAGAACGCCGCGAAGCTCATCGTGTCGGCCTCGCGCAGCACCGGCACGACCAGGGTGCGCGACCCGTCGGCTTTGGCCAGGTCGACGGCGAGACCCAGGTTCACGTGCGGGTTGCGCACCACTCTCGGAGTGCCGTCGGCGCCCTCGACGAAGGTGTTGTTCATCACCGGCATGGCGTCGGCGATCGCCCGCACGATCGCGTAGCCGATCAGGTGGGTGAACGACGCCTTCGTGCCGGACCCTTTGCGGCCCAGGTAGTTGTTGATGACCTTCCGGTTGACCTCGAGCAGCTTGGCGGGCACGTCACGGAAGCTGGTGGCCGTGGGCACGGTGAGGCTGCGGGCCATGTTCGCGACGATCGCTGCGCCGGCACCGCGGATCGCGTCACCACGCGCGTCGCCGCTGGCAGCCGGCGCGGCCGCCGGTGCGGCGGGAGCCGGGAGCGCCGCCGCTGCAACCGGCGCGGTGACCGGGGTGAGCGGCGTGACCGGCGGCTGGCCCGGCGCCGGGGCCAGCAGGCCACCGGCTCGGTAGTCGCCGAAGAACTCGCGCCACGACTCCCCGACCGAGTTCGGATCGGCGCGGTACTGCTCGTACATCTCCTCGACCAGCCAGGCGTTCGGTCCGAAGGGAGCGGGGCGTTGCTCGGGCACGGCCCGATCCTAGGTTGGGGTGCCCGACGACCAACGGCCGGACCCGGTCCCGGGCGGCGGCTTTTCGAGGTCCGGCAGTAGGGTGCCGGCCATGATGCGGACCCCACTCATCGGCATCGGATTCGCAGCGCTCGCCGTCGGCGCCCTCGCCGGCTGCGGTGGCGGTGATTCCTCCTCCGGCGCCGACGTCGCCACGGCGGACCTCGTGATCACCGACCCCGGCGGCCTCAAGTTCGACAAGACCGAGTACACGGTGGCGGCCAAGGCCGGCGGGGTGGTGATCGCACAGGTCAACAAGGACAACCAGACCCATACTCTCCTGCTCAAGGAAGGCTCCAAGCAGGGGCCGCGGGTCGGCCCCAAGCTCACCGACGGCCCGGGCGATTCCTCGACGGGCACCTACGAGGTCAAGGCCGGCGTCTACTACGTCTACTGCGACGTGCCGGGCCACGAAGCGTCGATGAACGCAAAGCTCACCGTCACCTGAGCCGACACCGCGGCGCCATCCGGCCACCGGCGGTGCGTCCGGCTACGTCAGCCGTCGTAGAAGAAGGCGTCGTGCAGCCCGACGATGGTGCGCTCACGGCGGGTGAGCGCCCGATCGACGGCTTCGCCCGACAACTGGTGCGACTCGGCCGTGGTGCGGATCCGCTGAGCGATGTCGCGGCGGCCGTAGTGGACCTGGAGGAACAACCGTCCGGTGGCACCTGGGCCGGCTGGCGTCCCTCGATGCCAGGCGTCGGACACGAACAGCGCGACATCACCGGCGGCGCCGGTGAGCAGCACGGGAGGACGACCGTCGTAGTCGAGATCCGGGTCGTGGATCCGGTCCCGGGGTGCGAGGCGTCCGGATCGATGGCTCCCGGGAACGACGGCGGTCGGCCCGCAGGCCTCCGGGCAGTCGCGCAGCAGCAGGTGGGCGCCGATCGCGAACACCGGGTACGGGATCCGGTCGTCCCACGGCACCCCGTCGGGCCGCGGGATGTGGGGACCGGCGTCGCAGTGCCAGGGCCCGCCGCCGAAGGTGGGCGGGTTGTTCCATGCCGTGTTGGCGATCACGTGGCAGTCGTCGCCGAGCAGCGGCTCGATCACCTCGAGGATCCTCGGGTGCGCCACTGCGGCCTGGCAGGCGGCGGAGCGGTTCAACATCTCGTAGCGGAACTCCGTGCGGTCCACCCGGCCCCGTTCGGGTTCGCTGGCGGTGAAGCAGTCGAGGATCTCGGTGGTGAGCGCCGCGATCTCCTCGGCGCTCAACGCCCCGCGCAGCACGGTGTAGCCGTCGGCTTCGAGCTGCGCGGTCGCCTCGGGCGCGTCGCCCCGGTACAGACCGAGGTTGCCGCCGAGCCGGCGGATCATGCCTCACCCACCAGGTGCTGGTGCTCGCCGATCCGGGGCGCACGCGACCGCAGCTCCCACGGCGTCGCCGTGAACCGGTACGGCTGGCCCGGATAGGTGACGGTCCGTCCGAGCTCCTCGTGCTCGACGGGCACCGGCCAGCCCCGGGCGACGAAGTGCGGATCCTCGAGGACCTCCTCGGGCGAGTAGATCACCCCGGCGGTCACCCCGTGCTGCTGGGCGGTGCGGAAGAACTCGTAGGCCGTCAACCGTCCGGCCAGGAACGCCTGCAACTCGCGCGCCGACGCAACGATCTCCTGCAGCATCGGGTCCTCGAGGAAGTCGGCACCCTTGATGATCCCCTTCTCGGTGCCGAGTTCCATGAGGAACCGCAACGGGAACTCCTCGCCGAACCCGGTCGAGTCGAGCCACTGCAGCATCAGCGAGAAGTCCTTGCCGCTGCGCGGCACCAGGCCCGAGTTGACGTACCGGCCGTCGGCGCAACGCAGCTGCGTGGGCATCGACAGCGAGGCCCCGGCATGGCGTCCGGTCTGGCGGAACACCTCCATGCCGGCGATCAACCAGCCGTAGGTGCCCACCTCGGTGGTGACGTTGGCGGCGGCGAAGGCGCTCACGTCGACGTGCTGTCCGGCACCGGTGACCTCCCGGGCCAGCAGCGCGGTGAGCACCCCCATCACGGCGAAGTGCGACGCCGTGTGGAACCCCTGGTTGCCCCCGCCGCGCACCGGCGGCAGGGAGTGGTCGTCGTAGCCGCACATCCACACCGGACCCGCCGCAAGGATCGTCAGGTCCACCGACGGCTCGGCCGAGCGGGGGTCGTGCGAGCCGAACGGGGTGACCGAACAGTGCACGAGCCGCTCGTGGCCGGTGACGGCGAACGTCCCGGGCACCTCGCCCTCGAGCACCACGTCGGCGGTGGCCACGAGCCGGTCGAGCCCGGCACGACCCTCCGCTGTGGTCCGATCGAGCACGACCCCCTGCTTGGAGGTGTGGTAGTGCCACCACCACAGCGACCGCTCGGGGTCGGGCACGTCGTCGACGAACGGTCCGTACGTGCGCTGGACGCTGCCGCCCGGCGGTTCCACGACGACGACGTCGGCGCCGAGCTCGGCGAGCAGCTTGCCGGCCCACGCCACGCGCTCGTGCGCGATCTCGACGACGCGCGTCCCGGCGAGCGGTCCCATCAGATCACCCCCGTTGCTCGTAGCTCCTCGAGCTCGTCGGCGGACACACCGAGCAGCCCGCACAACACGCGCTCGTTGTCCTGGCCGAGCATCGGACCCGCTCGCTCGATGCGCCAGTCGGTCGCCGACAGGTGCACCGGCACCCCGTCGACCCGACGGGCGCCGTGCCGGGCGTGGACCGCGGTCGGCCACAGGCCCCAGGCCAGGTTCGACGGCTCCTCGGACCGCTCCGAGGGTCGCAGCACCGGGGCCACCGGCACGCCCGCGGAGCGCACTGCGGCGACGGCGGCATCCCTCGGCCGGGACTGCGTCCATGCCGCCAGGGATGCGTCGAGGCGGTCCTGGTCCGCGAGGCGACCCGACGCCGAAGACCAGGCCGGCTCGTCGATACCGAGCACCGGCGCCAGGCGAGCCCAGTCGTCGTCGTGCCGGCAGGCGAGCACCAACCAGGCGTCGTCTTCGGCGGCCGGGTACACGCCGTGTGGCGCCATCGCCGGCGAGGCGCTGCGGTTGGAGTTCGGCATCCCGGGCCGGCGCAACGGCCGACCGTTGACGGTGGCGTCGAGGATCGCGGGGCCGTTGAGCGAGGCGCCGGCCTCGGTGCACGACAGGTCGACCCACTGCCCCTCGCCGGTACGGGCCCGGTGGTAGAGCGCCGACAGCAGGGCGATGCCCATCATGTAGGCGCCGGTGTGGTCCATGTACGAGTAGCCCCACCCCGCCGGTTCCCGATCGGGCAGACCCGACTGGAACGTCATGCCGGACACCGCCTGGGCGATCGGCCCCCACGACTTGAACCGTGAGTACGGACCGGTGTGGCCGAACCCGCAGTTCGACACGTAGACGATGTCGGGCTTCAGCGCCTTGAGATCCTCGTAGCCGAAGCCGAGCCGCTCCATCACCCCGGCAGCGAAGTTCTCCGTGACTGCGTCGCTCACCCGCACGAGATCCCGCAACAGCTCCTTGCCCCGCTCGGTGCGCAGGTTGAGCGTGATGCCGAGCTTCTCGACGTTGTGGTTGAGGAAACCCGAACCACCGTCGTGCGTGCGATCGCCGTCGATGAGCGGCGGCATCTGACGCACGATGTCCCACAACCCGAGCGTGACCGGATCCTCGATCCGGATGACCTGGGCGCCGAAGGCGGCCAGGAACCGGGTGGCGCCGGCACCGGCGAGCTGTCCGGACAGATCGCAGATGCGCAGGTGGCCGAGTGCCCCCCGGTGGCCCGATGCGTTCCCTTGCATGGCGCCGGGACTACTTGATGATCTCCCAGAGGATCATGTTGATCGCCCAGAAGACAAAGGCCGCGACGATCACGTTGCGGACCGTGTCGTACATGAGATTGAGGCCCTTCTTGGCCTCCGTCTTCCACGGGAGCAACCCGAGCGCGTTGAGCTCCATCACGGCGACGAGGACCAGGAACACGATCCAGAACAGGGCGAGCTTGCCCCCGGTCAGCTCGGAGGTGCTGTAGGGCGAGTGGCCCCGGAACACCATGAACCACAGCATCGTCACCGAGAACACGACGTTCTGACGGGAGGCCATCAGCGCCCGCCGCCCCGCAGCGGCCGCCCCCGGATCGGCCGAGCCGCCGGCGATCAGGTTCGCGGCGTTGGCGAGCACGACTTTCTGGTTGCGCCAGATCACGCCCCAGACATTCAGCATCATGATCGTGCCGAGCAGCATGCCGGCGAGGATCCCGGAGTTCCCGGCGATCTTCAGGCCACCCTCGAAGTAGCCCTCCGCGATGCCCACGATGATGATCCCGGTGACGAACGTGGAGATCGCCGCCCACCGGAACCACCACAGCGCCCGTCGGGCGACCTTGTCGATCGCGAAGTTGCGAGCCCGACCCTCGTCGCCGTACTCGGCGAAGGCCGGCACCTGCACGAAGTTGAAGTAGTAGAGCAGTCCGATCCACGCAATGCCGACGAGGATGTGCAACCACCGGAACCCGAAGTTCCAAATGCCTACGCGGCTGAAGAAGGACTCTGCAGCAAGGATCATCGGTTGGCTCCCCCGGACGTGCTCTGCCTGTGCCTGTCGGCGGAACGTAGCACCACCGACCCCGGCCCCCGCACAACCGGCCGGTAGCCTCGGGGGCCCCATGGCTGCGCAGTTCATCTACACGTGTTACAAGCTCGCCCGGCACTACCCCCCCGACCGGACCGTGCTCGAGAACATCTCGCTGTCGTTCTATCCGGGGGCCAAGATCGGCGTGATCGGCGCCAACGGCTCGGGCAAGTCGAGCCTGTTGAAGATCATGGCGGGCGTCGACGACGGCTACACCGGAGAGGCCCGCCTCACTCCGGGGTTCACCGTCGGCTACCTCGCCCAGGAGCCGGAGCTCGACCCCGCCAAGGACGTGCTCGGCAACGTGATGGACGGCGTGGGCGAGGTGAAGGCCCTGCGCGACCGCTACGACGAGGTGATGGCGATGTGGGGCGACCCCGACGCCGACTACGACAAGGTCGGTGCGCTGCAAGCCGAACTCGAGGACCGCATCGCCGCCACCGACGCCTGGAACCTCGAGCGCAACGTCGAGATCGCCATGGACGCCCTTCGCTGCCCGCCCGACGACGCCGACGTGCGCCTGCTGTCGGGCGGCGAGCGGCGCCGGGTCGCCCTGTGCCGGCTGCTGCTGTCGCGGCCCGACCTGCTGCTCCTCGACGAGCCCACCAACCATCTCGATGCCGAATCCGTCGACTGGCTGGAGCGGTTCCTGCAGGACTACCACGGCACCGTCGTGGCCATCACCCACGACCGTTACTTCCTCGACAACGTGGCCAAGTGGATCCTCGAGCTGGACCGGGGCCGCGGGTTTCCGTTCGAGGGCAACTACTCGTCCTGGCTCGAGCAGAAGCGGGCTCGCCTTGCGCAGGAGGAGAAGCAGTCCTCGGCCCGCCAGAAGGCCCTCGAGCGCGAGCTCGACTGGGTGCGCATGGCCCCGAAGGCCCGCCAGTCCAAGGGGAAGGCTCGCCTCGGCGCCTACGAGAAGCTGCAAGCCGAGGCCGAGGCCGATCGCGACCCGTCGATGAAGCTCGAGATCGCGATCCCGCCCGGCCCCCGCCTGGGCGAAACGGTCATCGAGTTCGGCGGTGTCTCGAAGGGCTTCGGCGACCGGCTCCTGGTCGACGACCTGTCGTTCTCGTTGCCCCGCGCCGGGATCGTCGGGGTCATCGGCCCCAATGGCGCCGGCAAGACCACGCTGTTCCGCATGATCGTCGGCGACGAGCAGCCCGACACCGGCACGGTGCGGGTCGGCGACACGGTGCAGCTCGCCTACGTCGACCAGAGCCGTGAGGCGCTCGACCCGGACAAGACCGTCTACGAGGTGATCACCGGCGGCGTCGACCACCTGAAGGTCGGCGGTCGGGAGATCCACGGCCGGGCCTACGTGGCCACGTTCGGGTTCAAAGGGGCGGACCAGCAGAAGCGGGTCGGCGTGCTGTCGGGCGGTGAGCGCAACCGGGTGCAGCTCGCCAAGGTGCTCAAGGCCGGCGGGAACGTGCTGCTGCTCGACGAGCCCACCAACGACCTCGACGTCGACACGCTGCGCGCGCTCGAGGAAGGCCTCGAGTCGTTCCCGGGCTGCGCCATCGTGATCAGCCACGACCGCTGGTTCCTCGACCGGATCTGCACCCACGTGCTCGCCTTCGAAGGAGACAGCCAGGTGCGCTGTTTCGAGGGCAACTTCGGCGAGTACGAGGCGTTCCGCCGCAAGCAGCTCGGGGTCGACGCCGAGACCCCCCACCGCATCAAGTACAAGCCGCTCGCCCGCTGAAGGATCCGGCGTGGCCGCCCCTGTCCCCCTCGACGACGAGGCCCGGGCCCGCGTGCTGCGCCGTGCCCTCGAACTGGCCGAGCCGGCCCTCGACGACCTGCCCCGGGTGGACCAGGTCGAGGTGCTGCGGCGGGTGGCCGACGACCTCGGCATCCCGTCGGGAGCGCTCGAACGCGCCCTCGCCGAAGAGCGCGCCGGGCTCCTTGCGCCAGCCCTGCGCCGGGCCCGACGACGGTCGTTGGTCGAGGTCCTCGCCGGACCGGCCGAGGTGGACGTCGAGCGGACGCTGTCGATTCCCGGCGATCCTCTCGGCGAGCTCGACGTGTGGCTCCAGAGGGCCCATGCGCTGCGGCGGCGCTCGATCCAGTCGAACCGTGGGGTGTGGGAGCGGCGACGGGACCCGGTGGCTGCGGTGCGCCGCGGCGTGGGGTCGCTCGTCGGGGAGGCCGGTCTCGGCCAGCTCGCCGAGGTGGCCGCGGAGCAGGTCGACCTCGGCGACGAGCGACTGGTGCGCCTTCGAGCCGACGTCCGCGCCCGGCGGTCCGGCTACGTGGCGGGCGGGGCGACCCTGGGCGCCGCCGGGCTGTCCGGCGTGGTCGTGCTCGGCGTCCTGGTCGCCCCGGTGGCGTTCGTGGCGGCGCCGGTCGCCGTCGCCGCCGGCGGTCTGCTCGCCGGCCGGCACCGGGCCCGGGCGCGCGAGACGGCCCGGGAGCTGGAGCGGCTGCTCGACCAGGTGGCCAGCGGGGAGGCCCCGCGCGGCAGCTTCGGGGCCGTCGCCCGGCAGTGGGGCGGGCCGCGACGGACCGGGACTGGCAAGATGGGCGGCGCATGACGCCATCGACGCTGCGAGCCGGAATCCCCCCGCAGCGAGCGGCCACCGGACGGATCCCCGCCGGACGGGCGCCGCAGTGAGCGTCTCGGAGAACGACCACCGTCTCGCGGCGCGCCTGGCCGCCGCCGCCGTCGAGCTGCTCGTCAGCACCCGCACCGATCTCGAACGGCGGGGCGCGCCGTACTGGGAGGTGGGCGATACCGGTGACGTCACGGCGCATCGTTACCTGGTGCAGGCGCTCGCCGAGGCCCGTCCCCACGACGTCGTGCTGTCCGAGGAGGGTCGCGACGACCGCAAGCGCCTGTCGGCTGAGCGGGTGTGGATCGTGGACCCGCTCGACGGCACCAACGAGTACTCCGACGGCCGAAGCGACTGGGCGGTCCACGTGGCGTTGTGGGAGCGGGGCGCGCTGACCGCGGCCGCCGTGGCGCTGCCCTCGATCGGGCGAACGTTCGCCACCGAGCCGCTGCCGCCCGTGGCCTTGCCCCGCAAGGACGCCCCGCCCCGGGTCATCGTGAGCCGCACCCGGGCGACGAACGCAGCGGTGATCATCGCGAACAACCTCGACGCCGAGATCGTCCGACTGGGTTCGGCCGGGGTGAAGGCGATGGCGGTGCTGATGGGCGAGGCCGACATCTACGCCCACTCGGGCGGGATGTACGAGTGGGACACCGCTGCGCCGGTGGCGGTGGCCACCGCAGCCGGGCTGCACGTGAGCCGCATCGACGGCAGCCCGCTGGTCTACAACAAGGCCGACGCCTGGTCACCTGATCTGTTGATCTGCCGACCCGAGTTCGCCGGCCCGGCACTCGAGGCCCTCTGGGGTGACCGGCGCGGCTACGTACCCGAGCTGTAGACAAGCCGGGCCGGGGCCGGGCCGCTGGCCGGGCCGGGGCCGCGGTCAGGTCTTCCAGGAGAACTGCTGCGGCTTGCGCCCGGCGTTCGGGTCGAGCGCCAGGTGCACCAGGCCCGGCCCGCCCGCGGCGGCGGCCTCGGCGAGCGCCGGACCGACCTCCTCGATCGAGGTGCAGTACCAGCCGCGACCGCCGAAGGCCTGCATCACCTGCTCGTAGCGGGCTCCGGGCAGCAGCATGTGGGGCGGCTTGGGCCGGCCCTCGGGGAACTCGGCCGAGCCGCCGCCGATCCCGTTGTTGTTCATCACCACGACCGTCACCGGCAGCCCGTAGCGGCAGATGGTCTCGCACTCCATGCCGCTGAAGCCGAACGCCGAGTCGCCGACGACCGCGACCACCCGGCGGCCCGGGTTGGTGACGGCGGCGGCGACGGCGAAGCCGAGCCCGACACCCATCGTGCCGTACGTGCCGGCGTCGAGCCGGTGGCGCGGGTGCAAGTTGGCCATCTGGGTGCGGCCGATGTCCATGGTGTTGGCGCCCTCACCGATGACGAGGTCGTCGGGACGCAGGAACGCCTTCACCTCGCGAAAGGCGTTGTAGTAGTTGATCGGGCCGCTGGTGTCGGCGGCCTGGGCGGCCACCATCGCTTCGTTCTCGGCGATCTTCTCGGCGATGCCGGCCCGGAACGCCGTGTCGGCCTCGTACCGCCAGGGCTGGGCATCGAGCTGCTGCAGGAACTGCTGCATCACCGCCTTGCCGTCGCCGACGAGCGCGACGTGCGCCGCCACGTTGTGGGAGATCTGGTCGGCGTGCGGATCGAGTTGCAGGACCTTGACGTCGGACCGGAATCGCGGCGGCAGGCCGAAGTGCAGGATCCAGTTGAGCCGGGCCCCGAGCAGCAGGATCGCGTCGGCCTGCTGCAGCGCGAAGGTCCGCGCCCCGCCCACCGACAACGGATGGTCGTCGGGCACGAGCCCCTTGGCCATCGGGGTGGCCAGGAACGGCAGCTGGGTGTGGTCCACGAAGCGCCGCACCTCGCTGTCGGCACGCGACCACGCCATGCCCTTGCCGACGATCACGAGCGGGTTCTGGGCCGCTTTCAGGGTGTCGAGCGCTGCGGTGATCGACGTGGGGTCGGCCAGCGTGCGGGGCGGGTCGGCCACCACCGGCGCCGAGCGGACCTCGGCGTCGTCGACCCGGCCCGAGATCACGTCGTCGGGCAGGTCGAGGAACGCCGGACCCGGCCGGCCGTACCACGAGGTGCGCACCGCCTGCTCGACGAGGTAGGGGATGCGCCCCACCGAATCGACCCGGGCCGAGTACTTGCACCACGGCCGGCAGATCTCGACCTGGTGCTCCTCCTGGAAATCGCCCATGCCGTCCCGGGTGATCGCAGAGGCCCCGCCGATCAGCACCATCGGCCAACAGTTCTCCTTGGCGTTGGCCAGCCCGGCCAGGGCGTGGACCACGCCGGGGCCCGACACGACCAGGCAGCCCTGGGGGCGGCCGGTCAGGTACGACGCCGCCTGCGCGGCGTACGACGCCGCCTGCTCGTTGCGCATGCCGATGTAGGTGATGCCGGCCCGCTGGGCCTCCATCGCGATCGGCACCACCGGGAACCCGACGATCCCGAACAGGTAGTCGACGCCTTGACGCTTGAGCTCACGGGCGAGCAGCGCCGCCCCGGTGATGGTCCCCATGGGCCCGAGGGTATCCCCGGCACCTCTACGGTGACCGCATGACCGATGCTCCGCAGGCGCCGACCGGCCGCCTGGACCTCGCCGAGGTGCCGACCCGCGTCCACGGTCCGCAGGTGTGAACCGCCGCCCCGGCCGACGGCCGCCGCTGCGCTCGGTCGGCACCGAACCCGACCCGCGGTTCTCCTACGCGAACGAGCGCACCTTCCTGGCCTGGATGCGCACCGCGCTCGCGTTGATCACCGCCGGCCTCGCCGTCACCCAGCTCCTACCGCCGTTCGACGTGCCCGGCGGCCGGCGTCTCATCGGCCTGCCGCTGATCGGGCTCGGTGTGCTGATCGCCGCCGTCAGCTACCGGCAGTGGGAGCGCAACGAGCGGGCGATGCGCCAGCGCGAACCGCTGCCACCCTCGCCGATCGCCGGGATCGTCACGGTCGTCATCGGGATCGTCGCGGTCGTCGCCTTCGTGCTCGCAGTCTTGGGTTCCTGATGACCTCACCCGGGGGTACCGACTACGAGATCGATGAAGGCATGGCCTCGGAGCGCACCGACCTGGCCTGGGGGCGCAGCGGCCTCGCCCTCGTGGCCTGCGGGGCGGTGGTGTTCCGCGACGTGCCGTGGCTCGGCGGCGACCGCACCCGGCGCATCGCCGGGCTGGCGGTGCTCGCCCTCGGCGTCGCCACCTGGCTGCTCGGCGCCTGGCAGGCCCGGCGCCGGCGCGCCCCCGGTCTGGCCCGGGCCGTCGCCCGTCCGGTCGACCTGCTCCCCGTCGCGCTCGGCGTGATCGCCGTCGGTGTCGCCGCGTTCGTGGTGGCGCTCGTGCTCCCGGCGCGAACCTGATGCCGTGACGGAGCTCAAGGCCACCCGGTACGAACTCGACGGTGCGGTGGCCACGATCTGGCTCCACCGCCCGCACCGCCACAACGCATGGACGGGCCGGATGCACACCGAGCTGCGCTGGATCCTTGCCGAACTCGAGGCCGATCCGGCGGTGCGGGTCGTGGTGATCACCGGCACCCCGCCGGCGTTCTCGGTCGGCGGCGACAGCCAGGCCCTGGCCGGTCACGTGGAGCGTGGCAGCTACGACACCGGGGTGCCCATCGACGCCCGCACCCCCGGCTACGGCGTCGACGCCCGCCTCGACGCCGAGCTGACCGCACTGTGGGGCCTGCGGTTCCCGGTGATCGCCGCGGTCAACGGGGCGTGCGCCGGGGTCGCGCTCGCGCTCGCCTGCTTCTGCGACCTGCGCTTCGCGGCCGCCGGCGCCAAGCTCACCACCGCGGCACCCAAGCTCGGGCTGCCCGCCGAGTACGGCTTGTCGTGGATCCTGCCCCGCCTCGTCGGTCCGACCCACGCGGCCGACCTGCTGCTGTCGGGCCGGATCGTCACCGCGGCCGAGGCGCCCCACGGGTTGTTCAACGCCGTGCTCCCCGATCCGGAGGCGCTGACGGCCCATGTGCAGGACTACGCCCGATCGCTGGCCACGACGGTCGGGCCGGCCGCCGTGGCGGCCACCAAACGCCAGCTCGTCACCGACCTGCTGCGCCACGATCCGGCGGCGTCGGTGCGCGAGTCGTTGGGCCGCATGGACGCCGCGATGGGCACCGCCGAGTACGCCGAAGGCGTCACGGCGCTGCGGGAGCGTCGCCCGCCCCGGTTCTGAGCGATCCGTCCGCTACGACGAGCGCTCTCTTGGGCCCTCGACCGCGCAGCAGCGCCAACCGGTCACAGGGCGGCGACGATCTCCGTGCGGATGCGCTGGTAGGCCTCGGTCCGTGCGGCCGCCGTCGGGCCGAGGGTGAAGTCGGGGACGATGAACTCGTCGACCCCCTGCTCGGCATACCAGGCGATCTGCTCGACGAGCTGCTCGGGGGTCCCCGCCAGCGACCGGTCGCCCGGGGCCCGGGCGAGCACGCCGGGCGCGGCATCGGGGTCGTCCTGGAGGAACAGCAACGCCTGCGCCGACACCCGCAGCGTCGCCGGGTCACGGCCCTCGCGCACGCACGCCGCGAGCAGCCGCTCCCGGCGGGCCGTGAACTCGGCGTGGTTGCCCCACGAGTTCCAGTGGTCGGCGAGGCGGGCCGTGAGCCGGCACATGCGTGGGCTTCCCGTGCCGACCATCAGCTCGAGCGGTCCGACACCTTTGGGCTCGCACGGCGCGTCGGTGACGCGGAAATGGCGGCCGGCGAAGGTGGTGCGGTCGTTGCGCAGCAGGCTTCGCAGGATCTCCAGCGCCTCGGCGAACCGGTCGACCCTCACCCCCGGCGGAGGCAGGTCGATGCCGTAGGCCCGGTGCTCGTTGACCTGCCAGCCTGCGCCGACGCCGAGTACGAGCCGGCCACCCGACATCACGTCGATCGTGCAGGCCCGCTTGGCCAGGACCGCCGGGTGGTGGACGGTCGTGGGCGACACCAGCGAGCCGAGCTGCAGGCGGGGCACGGCTGCGGCGAGGCCGGCGAGCACCGACCAGCACTCGAGGCCGGCGCCGTCCGACGGGGCGCCGTCGGGGGTGTCGGGCATGTAGTGGTCTGCGTACCACAGGCCGTGCCAGCCGTCGGCCTCGACCATCCGGGCGAGCTCGAGCACCTCGTCCCAGGGCCGCTGGAACGACGGCCACACCGAGAACCGCATCGTCGTGCTCACGCGCCGGGCGCGATGACGATCTTGCCGTAGCTCGCCCGGCTCGACAGCGCCATCAGGCTCTGGGGCGCCTCGGCCATCGGCGTGGTCTTCATGATCAACGGGTCGATACCGCCGTTGTCCCACAACACGCACAGGTCGTCGAACGCCGCACGCAACGCGCCGGGATTGCGGCCGAGCGACGCGCCCCAGTGGACGCCGACGAGCGAGTAGTTCTTCAGCAGCACGTGGTTGGTGGGGCAGTCGGCGATGCGGCCGGACGTGAACCCGATGATCAGGATCCGGCCGTCCCACCCGATCACCTTGCGGCTGCGGTCGAACGTGTCGCCGCCGACCGGGTCGTAGATCACGTCGACGCCCTTGCCGCCGGTGAGGTCCTTGACCACCTCGACGAAGTCCTCGTTGAGGTAGTCGATCGCGGCGTCGACGCCGAGTCGCTCGAGGATCGCCTTCTTCTCCGGGCCGCCCGCCGTCGCGTACACGGTGGCTCCCATCGCCTTGCCGATCTGGATCGCCGAGGACCCGATCCCGCCAGCCCCGGCGTGAACGAGCATCGTCTCGCCGGCGGCGAGATGGGCCCGGTCGCGCAGCGCGAACAGGGTTGTGCCGTAGTTGGTCAACAACGCAGCGGCCTTGTCGAACGGCATCGAGTCCGGCAGCGGGAACGGGGCGGACGCCGCAGCGAGCACCCGCTCCGACAGGCCGCCGTTGCCCATCCACAGGACCCGGTCCCCCACCGACCAGCCGGTGACCCCGTCACCGACGGCCCCGATCGTCCCGGCGATCTCGCCACCCGGGGTGAACGGCAGCGGCGGCTTCACCTGGTAGCCGCCTCGGATCTGCAGCACGTCGGGGAAGTTCAGGCCGACGGCGCCGACGTCGATGGCCACCTGCCCGGGCCCGGGCTCGGGGCGGTCGATCTCCTCGAGAGCCATCACCTGATCGGGCTCACCCAACTCGTGCACTCGCCAGCGTCGCATGGTCCGGAACGTAGCCCGCCCGTCACCCAGCGCCGGCTCCACCCCTCCCCCCACACCCCCCGGACCCCCCACCCCTCCCCCCGCTTCTGTGTGCAGCACGGCCGCTCCGGCCGGCCGTGCTGCACACAGAACGAGTCCGGCGCGACCGCCGGATCGACTGACGGGCACCAGGCGGTACGGTACGCTCCATGTACACCGTGGACGCCGACTGGCTGGCCCGCACGGTCGAGGACGTCGTCGACCCCGACGCCGAGATCGTCGATCCCCACCACCATCTGTGGGAGCACGAGGGCATGACCCGCTACCTCCTCGACGATCTCCAGGCAGACACCGGCGCCGGGCACCGGGTGGTGCAGACCGTGTTCGTCGAGTGCGGCTGGGCGTACCGCACCGACGGCCCCCGCCACCTGTCGACCGTCGGTGAGACCGAGTTCGTGGCCGGTCTCGCCGCCGAGTCGGCCCGCCGAGCGGGCGCGGCGGAGATCGCCGGCATCGTGTCCACGTGCGACCTGCGCCTGCCGCTCGATCAACTCGACGAGGCGCTCGCCGCCCACGAAGCCGCCGGGCAGGGTCGCTTCCGCGGCATCCGCCACCGCGTCGCTCACGAGCCCACCGGGTCCGCGCCGTCGTCGCGCGCCGCGTCGACGCCGGGCGGCTTGATGGCGGACCCCGAGTTCCGCCGAGGCGTGGCCCGCCTCGGCGAGCGGGGCCATTCGTTCGACGCCTGGCTCTACCACCCGCAACTTCCCGAGCTCGTCGGCCTCGCCCAGGCCGCCCCGGGCACGACGATCGTGCTCGACCACGTGGGCGGCCCGCTCGGCATCGGCGCCTACGACGGCCGGACGGCCGAGACCCGGGCCTTCGCCCGCGGCCAGTGGCCCGCACTCGCCGCCTGCCCGAACGTGGTGGTGAAAGTCGGCGGGATCGGGATGCGGATCTACGGCGACGGCTGGCCCGAGCGCGCCGCGCCGCCCACGTCCGACGAGGTGGTCGCCGTGTGGGGCGACGACCTGCGCGCCGTCATCGACGCCTTCGGGCCGGGCCGGTGCATGTTCGAGTCGAACTTCCCGGTCGACAAGGAGGGCATCGGCTACGTCGTGCTGTGGAACGCCTTCAAGAAGATCGCCGCGGGGTACTCCCCGGCGGAGCGGGCCGACCTGCTCGCGGGCACGGCCCGGCGCGCCTACCGGTTGGGAGGTAGGTGATGGAGTCGTTGTCCGGCAAGGTCGCGGCCATCACCGGTGGCGCCAGCGGCATCGGTCTGGCCCTGGCCCGCCGGTTCGCCGCCGACGGCATGGCGGTGGCCATCGCCGACGTGCAGCGCGACGCGCTCGACGCCGCCGCGGCGTCGCTTCGCGCCGAGGGCGCCCGGGTGCTCGCCGTGACACTCGACGTCACCGACGCCGCTGCGGTCGCCGATTTCGCCGCGCTCACCGTCGAGGAACTCGGTGGTGCCCACGTGGTGTGCGCCAACGCCGGCGTCGGCGGTGCGGGCGACGCCTGGAACGGTCCGCTGTCGTCGTGGGAGTGGGTGGTGAACGTCAACCTGTGGGGCGTCGTCCACACCATCCGCGCCTTCCTGCCCACGCTCGTCGCCCAGGACGAAGGGCACGTCGTCACCACCGCCTCGATGGCGGGGCTCACGGCGTCGCCCGGGATGGCGCCCTACAACGCGACCAAGCACGCGGTCGTCGGCCTGACCGAATCGCTCTACCACTCCCTTCGCCTGCAGGGATCGGCCGTCGGGGTGTCGGTGCTGTGCCCGGGCTGGGTCCGCACCCAGATCCTCGACTCCACCCGCAACTGGCCCACCGACGCGCTCGGCTCGCTCCCGGCGGCCAACCCCGCCGCGGCGGGGAACTGGGAGCTGTTCCGGAGCATGGCCGAGCAGGCCGTCGCCAACGGTCTCGACCCTGCGGACCTGGCCGTGACGGTGCGCGACGCCGTGCGGGACAAGCGTTTCTGGATTCTCACCCATCCGGACATGGCGCCGTTCGCCCTGGAGCGCATGCGTCGCGCCGTCGCCGGCGAAAACCCCGGCTGATGGCGATCACCGACCTGTCGGCGCTCGTGGGCACCTGGGAGGGTGCGGGATCCGGCGTCTACCCCACCATCTCCGGGTTCGGCTACGTCGAGACCGCGACGTTCACCGCGGTGCCGGGCAAGCCGTTCCTGGCCTACGAGCAGCGCACCCGGGCCGACGACGACGGCCGCCCGCTGCACCGTGAGACCGGCTACCTGCGCCCGGGGGCCGACGGGGCCGTCGAATGGTCGCTGGCCCAACCCACCGGCCACGCCGAGCTCTCCGTGGGCACGTTCGCCGTCACCGCCGGCGGCGGGGTGCTCGACGTGACGACGACCGCGGTCCTGCGGTCGCCGAGCGCGCTCGAGGTGTCGCAACTGCGGCGCCGCTACACCGTCGACGGCGACGTGCTGCGCTACGAACTCGACATGGCCGCCGTCGGCCAGCCGTTGCAGCGCCACCTCGCCGCCGAACTGCGCCGGCAGGCGTAACCTCGCCGGCATGCTCCGCGTCAGCGTCTTCTATCCCTCGGCCGAGGGCTCCACCTTCGACCACGACTACTACAAGGCCACCCACGTCCCGATGGCGGTCGCCGCCTGGGGGCTGCCGGGAGCGCAGATCGACAAGGGCGTCAACGGTCCGTACGTGGCGGCCGTCCATTTCGAGTTCGAGTCGATGGCCGCCATGCAGGCGGCGATGGGCTCGCCCGACACCGCCAAGGTGATGGCCGACGTCGCGAACTACACCAACATCACGCCGGTGATGCAGATCTCCGAGATCGTCGACTGACCGAGCGCCGCCGCGCCGGCTACATCGAGCCGGTGACGATGCGCTCGAGCACCCAGTCCGGGTGCTCGGATTGCAGCCGGTTCAACCGGTAGGGGTTCTCGAACAATGCGACCAGCGATCCGTCCTCGCGCTCCAGTACCCGCACACCGCCGATGCCCCGCAGGGCGTCGGCGGTGGCGCGATCGGTGGTCCGCGCCGCCTGGTACGGCGCCGGGCTGAGCTCGACCGAGCCGTTGAACTCGCCTTCGAGCCGGGCGACGAACACCTCGAACTGCATCGGGCCCACCGCAGCGAGCACCGGCGCCTGGTCGCCGATGTCGGGATCGCGTAGCACCTGCACGACACCCTCGTCGCCGAGTTGGGCGAGACCGGACCGGAACTGCTTGAACCGGCTGGTGTCGCGGCTGCGGGCGGTGGCGAACACCTCGGGCTCGAAGGTGGGGATCGGTGGGAACCGCACCGCACCGAGGTCGTAGAGCGTGTCGCCGATCTTCAGCTCGCGGGCATTGACCAGACCGACCACGTCACCCGGGTAGGCCTCGTCGAGGGTGTCGCGTTCGGAGCCGAGGGTCGAGGTCGCGTGCTTGGTGCCGAACCGCTTCCCGGTCGAGGAGACGGTGAGCTGCATCCCGCGCTCGAAGCGGCCCGAGCAGACCCGCACGAACGCGATCCGGTCGCGATGTGCCGGATCCATGTTCGCCTGCATCTTGAACACGAAACCGCTGAACGGCTCGTCGAGCGGCCGCGGCTTGCCCTCGACGTCGGCCCGAGGCGTCGGGGCCGGGGCCAGGTCGACCACGGCGTCGAGCAGCACCCGGACCCCGAAGTTGGTGATCGCAGACCCGACGAACACCGGGGTGGAGTCGCCGGCCCGGAACGACGCCACGTCGAGGGTGCTGCCGACCTCGTCGAGCAGGCCGACCTCGTCGACCGCCGACCGCCAGGCGTTGCCCTCGCTCGCCGCGGCCTCGTCGGCCGACAGCTCCTCCTCGGCGGCGGCGACGGCCCCGCGCGCCGTGCGGGCGAAGCGCAGGAATCGGCCCGTGCGCCGGTCGATCACGCCGCGGAAGTCACCGCCTTCGCCCACCGGCCAGGTGACGGGAGTGGGCTGCAGCACGAGGGTGTTCTCGATCTCGTCGAGCAGCTCGAGCGCGGCTTTCCCCGGGCGGTCCCACTTGTTCAGGAACGTGATGATCGGCAGGCTCCGGGCGCGGCACACCTCGAACAGCTTGCGGGTCTGGCTCTCGATGCCCTTGGCCGCGTCGAGCACCATCACGGCTGCGTCGACCGCGGTGAGCACCCGGTAGGTGTCCTCGCTGAAGTCCCGGTGGCCGGGGGTGTCGAGCAGGTTCAGCCGGTGTCCGCGATGCTCGAACTGCAGCACGGTCGAGGAGATCGAGATTCCGCGCTCGCGCTCCATGGCCATCCAGTCCGAGGTGGCCTGGCGGCGGCCGGCGCGCGCCCGCACCTCGCCGGCCTGGGTGACGGCGCCGGCGTAGAGCAGGAACTTCTCCGTCAGCGTGGTCTTGCCGGCGTCGGGGTGGCTGATGATGGCGAAGGTGCGCCGGCGGGCGGCCTCGTCGGTCGGCGTGGTCACGACGGCTCCGTGGTCGGGGGAGCCGCCATCGTACCGGCGCACGCCCGGCCCGCTGCTGTGCGACCGTCAGCCCTCGGCGCGGAGCTCCCGCAGGACGTCGGCAGTGTGCTCGCCCACCGTGGGCACCTGACGCAACGGCGGGGTCCAGCCCCCGAAGTCGACCGGTGACGCGACCGCCTTGTACGGCGCCTCGCCTTCGCGCGGCACCATGTCGACGAAGGCACCGGCGGCGACGGCCTGCGGATCCTCGATCACCTCGGCGATGGAGTTGACCGGCGCCCACCACACGTCGTGGACGTCGAAGATCGCCGCCCACTCGGCCCGTGGCCGCGATGCGAACACCTCGTCGAGCAGTTCGATCAGCGCCCGGGCGTTCTGCGCGCGGTCACGGTTGGTGCGGAACCGTTCGTCGTCGGCGAGTTCCGTGCGTTCGATCGCCCGCAGCAACCCGGGCCAGTGCCGGTCACCTTCGAGGCCGATGAGCCAGAACAGCTTGCCGTCACCGGCCCGGTAGCACGACAGCAGCGGCTCGCGACGGTCGAGGCGGGCCTTGGTGGAAGCGAGCTTGCCGAGCCGGAGCTGGATGCCGATGTCCCAACCGAGCACGTAGATGCCCGCCCGCAGCAACGACGTCGAGACCAGCCGGCCGGTGCCGGTGCGCTGCCGTTCCAGCAACGCCGCGAGGATCCCGGCGGCGAGCGTGATGCCGGTGGTGTGGTCACCGACCGCGGACCGGATCGGTGGCGGGTACTCGCCCGGCGGCACGATCGAGTGGGCGAGCCCGGACCGGGCCCAGAACGCACCGACGTCGTAGCCGGGCCGGTGCGCTTCGGGGCCGCTGCGGCCGTAGCCGGTGATGTGCGCGTACACCAGCGCTGGGTGACGGGCCATCACCTCCTCGGCCCCGAGACCGAGCCGGGCGAGCGCTTCGGTGCGGTAGTTCGTCACCAACACGTCGGCGGTCGCCAGCAACCGTTCCAGGTCGGCCTTGCCCTCTTCGGTGGCCAAGTCGAGCACGACGGACCGCTTCGTGCGGTTGTCGAGCTCGAACGGTGGCACGGCCGGCTGGTCGGCCACCCCGATGGCACCGAACACCCGCCGCTGCGGATCGCCGCCCGGCGGCTCGACCTTGATGACGTCGGCGCCCCACTCCCCCAACAGCCCGGCGGCGGCAGGCCCTGCGACCCACGCCGTGAGCTCGATCACCCGGTAGCCCTGCAGCACGCCGTGAGTCTGGCACCTGGCAAGCTCGCCGTTCCCATGTCCGGCCCCTCCCGCCCGATCGCGTCCTACCTGGCGGCGTTCGTGGCGCTCGGCCTGGCCACCACGGTGCTCGGCCCCGCCGTCGGGCAGCTGCGCACGCAGACCGGCGCCACGGTGGCCGCGCTCGCCACTGCGTTCACCGCCCAATCGCTCGGCTACCTGGTCGCGTCGATCCTGGCCGGGCGCCGCTTCGACGCCGGCGCCGGGCACCGGTTGCTGGCCGGTGGGCTCGCGGTGCTCGGCCTCGCCGGGTTCGGTTGGGCGCCGTCGACGACGGTCGTGGCGGTTGCTGGCGTCGCCGTCGCCGTCGGCGCGGCCGCCGCCGTGGTCGACGTCGGCGCCAACACCCTGCTGGTGTGGGCGCGCCCCGGCGACCCGGGCCCGGCGCTCAACGCACTGCACCTGTGCTTCGGGCTCGGGGCGCTGGCCGCACCGGTGCTCGTCGACCGCTCGGTCGCTTGGACCTCGGGGCTGTGGGCGGTGGCGGCCGTGGTGGCCCTGCCGGCGATCGCCGTCGCCGCAGTGCTCGGGCGCCAGCCGGCGCCGCCCGCTCCAGCCCGGCCGGCATCGGGGCCGGACAGCGGCGGTCTGAGCGCACGGTGCGGGTTGGCGGGGTTCTACGTGCTGTACATCGGCGCCGAGCTCGGCGTCGCCGGGTGGATCCACACGTACGCCGGTGCGGTTGGCTTCGGTGGGGCGGCCGCCACCGGGGTCACCGCGACGTTCTGGGCCGGGTTCTGCTTGGGCCGTCTCGTCGCCGCCGCCGTCGTGCGCCGGGTCGGCGAGGTGCGCCTGCTGGTCGTGTCGTGCGGCCTGGCCACCGTGGCCGCCCTCGGGCTCGTCGTCGGTGACGGTGCCCCGGTCGCGGTGTGGGTGGGGGCCGGGCTGTTCGGCGCGACGGTCTCCCCGCAGTTCCCGACGATGATCGCCGTTGCCGACCGCCGGCTCGGCCTGACGGGCTCGATCACCGCGTGGATCATCGCCGGCACCGGCCTGGGCAGCCTCACGCTCCCGTGGCTGATCGGCGTGCTGCTCGATCGGGCCGGCGCGCGGGCGATGCCCACGACGGTGGCCGTCCTCGCAGCCGCCTCCCTGGTCTGGGCGGTGGTGCTGACGGCCCGGCTGCTCCCGCCGCCGGACCGTCCGCGCCGCTCGATCAGCCCTTCTTGAGGGTGCTCTGCGGCCAGGAGCCGTCGCGGCCGTCCATGCCGGCGGCCGGGCGGGCCGCGCCGAGCAACTGCTCGACGATCGGTCCGAGCTGCGTCGGGTCCTCGAGCGGGGCGTGGGTCGGGCCCCGGTGCCAGCCCTCGGCGATCGCGAGCACCTGACCGGACGCCTCGAACACCCGGCCGGTCACGCCGGCCGACTGCTCGGAGGCGAGCCAGGTGACGATCGGGGCGATCCAGCGGGGCGAGCGCATCTCGCGCTCCTCGTCGGTCTCCGGCGCCGGCCCGAGACCCTCGGTCATGCGGGTGAGCGCGACCGGGGCGACGGCATTGACCGTGACGCCGTAGCGCACCAACTCGAGCGCGGCGATGTTGGTGAACGCCGCGATGCCGGCCTTGGCCGCGCCGTAGTTGGTCTGGCCCGGGTTGCCGTAGATCCCCGACACCGAGGTGGTGTTGATGATCCGGCCCGACACCGGCTTGCCGTTCTTCGACTGCTCGCGCCAGTAGGCAGCGGCCCAACGCGACGGGGCGAACGTGCCCTTGAGATGGACCTTGATGACGGCGTCCCACTCGGCCTCGGTCATGTTGACCAGCACCCGGTCGCGCAGGATGCCGGCGTTGTTGACCACTGCGTGGAGGTCGCCGAAGGTCTCGATCGCCTGGTTGACGAGGCGCTGCGCCCCCTCCCAGTCCGACACGTCGTCGCCGTTCACCACGGCCTCGCCGCCCATGCCGATGATGTCGGCGACCGTCTGCTCGGCGGGGGACCGGTCGGCGCCGGTGCCGTCGGTGTTGCCACCGAGATCGTTGACGACGACCTTGGCGCCGTGCGACGCCAGCATCAGCGCATGCTCGCGGCCGATGCCGCGCCCGGCACCGGTGACGATGGCGACTCGACCTTCACACAGACGGCTCATTCCTGCTCCTCGCATACGGCGGACGACCCGTCATCGTGCCCGGCCGGTGACCGGGGACGCACATCGGCGCCCGGCGGCGACGCCGACCAGGCCCGGCCGTAGCCTCCCGGGCCGATGAACGCCGACCTGCTCGTCGTGGGCGCCGGCCCGGCCGGCTGCGCCGCCGCCGTCACCGCCGTCCGCCGGCGGCTCGAGGTGGTCGTCGTCGACAAGGCCTCGTTCCCTCGTGACAAGTGCTGCGGCGACGGTCTCACCACGGGCGCACTGCGGTTGTTGGCGCAGTTGGGCTTCGATCCGTCCACCGTGCCGTCGTGGCAGGAGGTGTCGTCGGCCTGGGTGCGCTCCCCCACCGGCTACGCCGTCGAGTTCCCCTTCCCGACCGGCCAGGGGCTGTTCGGCGCCGTCGCACCGCGTGCCGAGTTGGACGCTGCGCTCGTCGCCCTCGCCCGCCGGTCCGGGGCGACGGTACACGAGGGCCATGCGCTCGACGGGGTCATCGATCACGACGCCGACGGGGTCACCGTCGCCGTCGACGGCCTCGGAACGGTGCGGGCCCGCTGGGTGATCGGCGCCGACGGCATGTGGAGCCCGCTGCGCAAGGCCCTCGGCCTCACCCCCACCGGCTACCTCGGCGAGTGGCACGCCTTCCGCCAGTACGCCGAGGGCGTCACCGGGGACGGGGCCGAGCGGCTCTGGGTGTGGTTCGAGGAGGACCTCCTGCCCGGCTACGCCTGGAGCTTCCCGCTGCCGGGCGGTCGGGCCAACGTGGGATTCGGGGTGCTGCGCGACGGGGTACGGCGCATCCAGGCGATGAAGGCCACCTGGGCCGACCTGCTCGAGCGGCCGCACGTGCGCGCCACGCTCGGACCCGACGCCCGGCTGATCGACCGGCACACCGCCTGGCCGATCCCGGCGCGCGTCGACACGATGCCGTCGGGCACCGGTCGAGCGCTGCTCGTGGGTGATGCCGTGGCCGCCACCGACCCGATGACCGGCGAGGGGATCGGTCAGGCCTTGCTCACCGGCTCGTTGGCGGCCGAGGCGATCGCGGCGGGCGGCACGCCGGCCGCTGTCCAAGCCGTCTACCGGAGCGCGCTCGACCGAGACCTCGTGCCCGATCACCGGATGTCGGTGGCATTGAGCCGGGTGCTGCAGCACCGCCGTGGCACCCGTGCGGCGATCCGCATCGCCGGCGCCACGCCGTGGACGCGGCGCAACTTCGCTCGGTGGCTGTTCGAAGACGAACCGCGGGCCGCCGCGTTCACGCCCGGTCGTTGGCATCGCAACTTCTTGCGCCGGCCCGGCGCGACATTCGGCTGAACCGTCCGGCGCACCGGCACGCCGGGCCCCGTACCATCGGCCCGGTGAGTCCCCTCGCCGCCGTCGCGCTCGACCACGCCGTTCGCACCTGGGACGACGACATCGTCCCGGTGCTGCACGACTACATCGCCATCCCCAACGTGTCGGTCGCGTTCGACGCCGACTGGGCCGCGCACGGCCACATGGATGCCGCCGTCGACCTGATCGCCGGTTGGTGCCGGGCCCGGGCGCTGCCTGGCGCGACGGTCGAGGTGCACCGCCTGCCCGGGCGCACCCCGATGGTGCTCGTCGAGATCCCGCCCGCCGGGGGCGGCTCGGCCACCGACACGGTGCTGCTCTACGGGCACCTCGACAAGCAGCCCGAGATGACCGGCTGGCGCGACGGGCTCGGCCCGTGGCTCCCGGTGCTCGAGGGCGACCGGCTCTACGGCCGCGGCGGTGCCGACGACGGTTACGCCGCCTTTGCGTCGCTGACCGCGATCGAGGCCGTGCGGGCCGCCGGCGGCGCCCACACCCGTTGCGTCGTGCTCATCGAGGCCTCCGAGGAGTCCGGCAGCCCGGACCTGCCCGCCTACGTCGAGCACCTCGCCGACCGGATCGGCACACCGAGCCTGGTGCTGTGCCTCGATTCGGGCTGCATCGACTACGACCATCTGTGGGTCACGACGTCGCTGCGGGGCCTCGTCGGGGCCACCGTCACGGTCGAGGTGCTCGACGAGGGCGTCCACTCCGGCGTGGCGTCGGGCATCGTGTCGTCGTCGTTCCGGGTGCTGCGCCGCCTGCTCGACCGGGTGGAGGACGCGGCCACCGGCACGATCCTGTTGCCCGAGTTGCACGTCGAGATCCCGGCCGACCGGCTCGCCCAGGTCCGCGCCACCGCTGCGACCCTGGCCCTCAGCCCGGCCGAGGAGCTGCCGCTCGTGACCGGTATGCGGCCCACCACCGACGACCGGGTGGAGCAGATCCTGCGCGGCACCTGGCGCCCGACGCTGTCGGTCATCGGCGCAGCTGGGCTGCCGCCGGTGGAGCGGGCGGGCAACGTGCTGCGCCCGTCGACCACGCTCAAGCTCTCGTTCCGCCTCCCCCCGACCGCCGACGCGCACCGGGCCCGCGAAGCGGTGGTCGCTGCGCTCGGCGACGACGCCCCCGACGGCGCCCGGGTCACCGTGACCGCCAAGGAGGCCTCGACCGGCTGGAACGCGCCGACGTTCGCGCCGTGGCTTTCGAGCGCGCTCGACGACGCGTCACAGGCGGTGTTCGGTCGCCCGGCCCGGATGATGGGCGAAGGCGGCACGATCCCGTTCATGGGGATGCTCGGCGAGCGGTTCCCCGACGCGCAGTTCGTGATCACAGGGGTGCTCGGACCGGACACGAACGCCCACGGCCCCAACGAGTACCTGCACGTGCCGACCGGGCGGCGGATCACGGCGGCGTTGGCGCTGCTGCTCGACGCGCACGCCCGGCGCTGAGCGTGCTCGGCCTGCTGCGGCGCAACCGCGACGTCCGCCTGCTGTTCTTCGCCGTCATCGTCAACTACTGCGGCGACTGGTTCGCCACCGTCGCCATCCTCGGCGACATCGGCGACCTCACCGGCGATTCCGCCCTGGCCGCCGGCGGGGTGTTCGTCGCCCAGAGCCTGCCGTCGCTGCTGCTCGGCGCCGTCGCCGGTCCGGTCGCCGACCGGTTCGACCGGCGCCGGATCCTGCTCGTGGCATCGCTCCTGCAGGCGGTCGCCGCGCTGGGGTTCCTCGGGGTCGGCGCCGGCCGGGTGTGGGTGGCCTACGTCGTGCTCGCCGCGATCGCTGCGCTCGCGTCGTTCTTCGGGCCGGCGTCGTCGGCGTCGCTGCCCAACCTGGTCGACCCCGACGACCTGCCGACGGCGTCGACGATGTTCGGCGCCACGTGGGGGGCGATGCTCGCCGTCGGCGCCTCGCTCGGCGCCGTGTTCAGCGCGGCGTTCGGCCGGGATGCGGCGTACGTGGCCGACGCCGTGAGCTTCCTCGTCGCCGCAGTGTTGGTGGCGGGGATCCGCCGCCCGACCCGCTCCGCGGCGGCGCCGGGCGCGGCCCGGGTGCCGATGCGCCCCATCGCCGACACCCGCGAGGCGGTCGGCATCGCCCGCCGGGACCCGGCGGTGCTCGCGCTGTTGTGCTCCAAGGCCGGCTTCGGTCTGGCCAGCGGGATGGTCGGCCTGCTCGCGGTGCTGGCCGAGGTCCGCTACGACGCAGGCGACCTCGGCATCGGGCTCCTGCTCGCCGCCCGAGGGGTGGGGGTGGTGATCGGCCCGCTGCTGGCCAAGCGGTACGCCCGGCCCGACGTGCCGGCCATCCTGCGGGTCTGCGCGCTCAGTTGCCTGCTGTACGGAACGGTGTACCTGGGCGTGGCGGCGGCCCCCGTGCTCGCGCTGGCGGCGGTCGGGGTGCTGATCGCCCACCTCGGCGGCGGGGTCCAGTGGACGCTGTCCACCTACGGGCTACAGGTCGTCGCCCCCGATCACGCCCGCGGCCGGATCATGGCCGCCGACTTCTCGCTGGTGAGCGGCTCGATGACCGTCAGCTACCTCGCCGCGGGCGGCCTCGAGGCCCTCGTCGGCCCCGGCGGGGCGATGGCGGCGCTGTGCGTCGTCGCGCTCGCCTGGGGCGTGTTGTACCTGCGGCTCACCGCCACCCTGCGCGGCCGGGCCCCGGCGGCCTGACGCCACCGGGGCCCGGGACCCGCTACGACGGAACCGATCAGACGTCGTCGACGATCGAGCGCAGTTCCTCGATGGCCTTCACGGCGTCGGGGCCGACCGGGTTGACCGACAGGATCGTGACGCCGGCCTCCTTGTACGCACCGATGCGCTCCTTGATGAGCGACCGGGGCCCGACGAGGTTGCCCAGGGCGAGCATCTCGCGCGGCACCTTGGCCTCGGCCTCCTTCTTCTTGCCGTCGAGGTACAGGTCCTGGATCTCGATGGCCTCGGCCTCGTAGCCGTACTTCTTGGCGATGGTGTTGTAGAAGTTCTTGTCCCGGGCGCCCATGCCGCCGACGTACAGCGCAGTCGACGGGCGGCCGAGATCGAGGATCTTTTCGGCCTTCTCCCCCACCAGGTCCTCGCCGATGGCGAGCATGCCGCCGGCGGAGATCTCGAGCTTGGGCAGGTCGGGGTTGCGCTTGGACAGGCCGCGCTTGAGATCGTCGCCCCAGACCTCCTGGAACTTGTCCGGGAGGAAGAACACCGGCAGCCAGCCGTCGGCCACCTCGGCCGTGGCGGCGACCGACTGGCCCATGAGCGAGGCCCACCAGATCGGGATGTCGGAGCGCACGGGGTGGTTGATGAGTTTCAACGGCTTGCCGAGCCCAGTGCCCTGGCCGGCCGGGAGCGGCACCTGCACCGTCTTGCCCTGGTAGTTGAGCGGCTGCTCACGCTTCCAGACCAGGCGGCAGATGTCGATGTACTCCTTGATGCGCTGCATCGGCTTCTCGTACGGCACGCCGTGGAAGCCCTCGACCACCTGCGGGCCCGAGGCCCCGAGGCCGAGGATGAAGCGGCCGTTGGACACGTAGTCGCAGCCCGCCGCCGTCATCGCCATGAGCGCCGGCGTGCGGCTGTAGACGTTGACGATGCCGGTGCCGATGTGGACCCGCTCGGTCTTGGCGGCGAGATACCCGACCTGGCTGAAGGCGTCGAAGCTGTAGGCCTCGGCGATCCAGACGACGTCGATGCCGGCCTTCTCCAGGTCGACGACGCGCTGCACGGCCTCGTGGAAGCCGCCGGCGTAGTTGATGTTCATGCTCAGGCGCATGCCGAACCCCCCGTGGTGGCGAACGTCGGCACGCTACGCGCCCGGCCCGGCGGGGCGCGAACCCGGCCGTACCGGCCGTAGCGTGACCGCATGGCCGGATCCCCACTCCGCTCCGTGGCCGAGGTGGCCGCTGCGATCGACCACGCCCTGCTGCGCCCCGGGTTGACCGTCGACGCGGTACGGGCCGGCTGTGCCGTCGCCGCCCGGTACGCGGTGGCGTCGTTGTGCTGCAAGCCCGCCGACGTGTCGCTGTGCCACTCGATCCTGGCCGGCAGCACGGTCGAGGTGGGCACGGTGGTCGGCTTCCCCCACGGGTCGAGCCTGGGATCCGTGAAGCGGTTCGAGACCGAGCGCGCCTTGGACGACGGGGCCACCGAGATCGACGTGGTGCTGAACGTCGGCCGGCTGCGCTCCGGTGAGGACGCCTGGGTTGCCGACGAGCTGGCCGGGGTGGTCGACGCGTGCCGGGGGCGGGGGATCGTGAAGGTGATCCTCGAGTGCGCACTGCTCACCGACGCCGAGAAGGTCCGGGCCTGCGGCCTCGCCGTGGCCGCCGGGGCGGACTACGTGAAGACCTCGACCGGCTATGCCGCGCACGGCGCGACGCTGGAGGACGTGCGGTTGCTGCGAGCCTTGGCGCCCGCGCCGGTGCGGGTGAAGGCCGCCGGCGGGATCTCGACCCTCGACGGCCTGCTTGCGATGCTCGACGCGGGCGCCTCGCGGGTGGGGTGCTCGGCCACGGCTGCGCTGCTCGACGAGCTCGCCGACCGCCACGCGGCCCGCTAGGTCCGGCCGGCTCGGTCCGGCCGGTTCGGTCCGGCCGGCTACGCCGGGTCGCGGGGTAGACCGAGGACGCGCTCGGCGAGGATGTTGCGCTGCACCTCGGAGGTGCCGCCGCCGATCGTGAGCGCCCGGCTGAACATCGCCCCCCAGTGCCAGGTGCCCCACTCGTTGTCGACGCAACCACCCGGCGGTGCCCAGTCGGTGGTGAGCGCATCGAGGCCGGCGGTCGCCGCTGCGAGGTCGAACACGTGCTGGCCGTGCTCGTCGGCGAGCGCCTTGCGCACACTGACCTCGGGCCCGGGCTCCATGCCCTTGATCGCCGCAGTCACGATGCGATGACCCAACAGCCGCAACGTCTCGGTGCCGATCGCGACCCGTGCGGCGCGCTGGCGCAGCAGCGGATCGGCCATCGGCCCGCCGGCACGCACCACGTCGAGGACCGCGTCGCTCGTCGGCCCCATCGACCACAGCACCCCACCGGTGGACAACGACACCCGCTCGTTGGCGAGGGTGAGCACGGCGAGGCGCCAGCCCTCCCCCGGCCGGCCGATCAGGTGGTCGGCCGGGATGCGGACGTCATCGAAGAACACCTCGTTGAAGTGGCGGCCGCCCGACATCTCCACGATCGGGCGGATCGTGATGCCCGGGGTGTCCATCGGCAGCACGAAGTAGGAGATCCCCTTGTGCTTGGCCGCCTCGGGGTCGGTGCGGGCCAACAGGATCCCGTAGTCGCTGTGATCGGCGTAGCTCGACCAGATCTTCGAGCCCTCGATCACCCAGGTGTCGCCGTCGAGCGTGGCTCGGGTGCGCAGGGCGGCGAGGTCGCTGCCGGCCTCGGGTTCGCTGAAGAGCTGGCACCAGAACGTGCGCCCGGTGAGGCAGTCGGCCAGCCAGCGCTCGTGCTGGGCCGACGTGCCTGCGGCATAGATCACCGGTGCGGCCCAACCGATCCCGATCGGGTTGTCGGGTCGGCGCACCCCGGCCCGGGCCAGTTCGTCGTCGATCACCAACTGGAGTTCCGGATCGGCGCCGACCCCCCACGGGGCCGGCCAATGGGGCACCACGTAGCCGGCGTCGAGCAGGTCCTGCGCGCTCGGCCCGGGGTGGGCGGCCAGCCAGGACCGAATCGCCAGGCGGCGGGGGTCGTCGTCGGGAGGCAGCGAGACGTCCATGGTGGCGAGGTTACGTTGAGGCCCTATGCCCGCCGATGACGTGCTCGATCTCGACGCCACCGACCAGGCCGCGCTCGTCGCCGCCGGGGAGCTCTCCGCCGGCGAGCTCGACGGGTTGGCCCGCGCCCGGCTGGCCGAGCGCAACCCGACGCTCAACGCCGTCATCCACCACCTGGCCCCTCGACCGGCCCGCTCCGGCCCGTTCCATGGGGTGCCCATGGTGCTCAAGGACCTGGGTGCACCCCTGGCCGGGGCACCGCACCACATGGGCAACCGGCTCCTCAAGGCGCTGGGTTACCGGGCGCTGCACTCGTCGTACCTGACCGAGGCGTTCCTCGCCGCCGGGTTCTCGGTGATCGGGCGCACCAACACCCCCGAGTTCGGCTCGGTACCCACCACGGAGCCGTTGGCGTACGGCCCGACGCACAACCCGTGGGATCTCGGCCGCTCGCCCGGCGGGTCCTCCGGCGGGTCGGCGGCGGCGGTGGCCGCGGGCATCGTGGCCGTCGGTCACGCCAACGATGGCGGCGGCTCGATCCGGGTGCCGGCGGCGTGCTGCGGCCTGGTGGGGCTGAAGCCGTCGCGGGGCCGGATCTCGCCCGGGCCGGACTCCGGTGGCGGCTGGGCCGGCCTGGCGATCGACGGCGTGGTCACCCGCTCCGTGCGTGACACCGCCGCCATCCTCGACGCCATCGGCGGGCGCCGGCCGGGCGATGCCTATGCGGCGGCGCCGCCCGCCCGGCCCTTCGCCACCGAGCCGGGCCGGACCGCTGCACCCCAACGCATCGGCCTGTGTCCCGAACTGCCCGGCTTGCGGGTCGATGCCGACGTGACGGCTGCGGTCGCCGACGTCGGGCGCGCCCTCGAGGCCGCGGGACACCATGTGGAACTCGCCCACCCCCGACCGCTCGTGGACGAGCGCGCCGAGATGGGCAACTGGCTCGGCACGATCGTCGGGGCGGCCTCGGCGGCGGACCTCGATGCGATCGCAACGATCGCGGGGCGGGCGTTGACCGCCGACGACGTCGAGCCGGGCAACTGGCGCAGCGCCAACGCGGGCCGGGCGCTTTCGGCGACCGCCTACCTGGCGGCGCTCGCCGAACTGAACGGCTACGTGCGGCGCGTGGCGGCGTGGTGGGAGGACTTCGACGTGCTGGTCACCCCGACGATGCCGCACCCGGCCCCGCCGCTCGGTTGGTACGAGGGCGACGGAACCCGGGGCAGTGCCCGCGACCGGATCATGGCGGCGGTCGCCTTCACCGGGCCGTTCAACATCACCGGCCAGCCGGCGATCTCGCTGCCCACGGGGGTCGCTGCGGGTGGGCTGCCGATCGGCGTGCAACTGGTGGGCCCGGCCGACGGCGAGGCGCTGCTGCTGCAGCTCGCCGGGCTGCTCGAGCAGGCCTTGCCCTGGGGCGGTCGGCGGCCACCGCGCTGAGCGGGCC